>Ga0256843_1001469_pt1 | contig 18582 bp, 16 predicted proteins | sample AlvinellametaG_FD_191572 | JGI IMG/M metagenome (GOLD analysis project Ga0256843, IMG submission 191572) | Pompeii worm associated microbial communities from hydrothermal vent at the East Pacific Rise, Pacific Ocean - Alvinella | ecosystem: Host-associated > Annelida > Integument > Unclassified ... | reverse complement strand
TTAACCTTTTAAACAAGGTCTCTCTGTTTGTGGATGGGAATTATAGGGGGAAGTTGCTTAAATAATGCTTAAAATGTGGGAGGAGCTGGAAGTTTTTTTATTCTTTTTGTTTTAGTAATTTATTACAACAAAACCTGTCTCTGGTTTAACCGTAATTACTATACTATTACCATCTTCATGTGTTAATGTAATATTACAATCTGATACTATCAAATCACCATTCATATAAGGTGTTGTATCAAAACGTAAATTTCCTTTAATTGGACGTCCTATATAATCAAATGCCAATCTAGTACTACCTCCTACACTACATCCAGCAGAAAAACTAACAGTACTAATATCATATTGTTCTTCTAAATTCATTCTTTTTAATCCAACAAAATCTGAATGCCAGTATCTTAATGCATTTGATGTATCATACCCACCTGTCATTCGCCTAGAAGGGTTACCTGGCATAATTGCTATTTCTGATTCATTTGGATTACCTGTACTTGAACCAACTTTATCAGAAAAAATTGTATATGCCAATTTTGGATCACCAAGATCATTCAATGCACTACCATTATTAGCACTAAATAATATTTGCCATCGAGTTTTATACCATTTAACTGAACCTGTACTATTTGCATCATTTACATCATATCTATCATCAATTAATGCTAAATGCTGAGTATATCTAATATCTGCAGCAACTTGTTGTGCAGCTTGCTTAAGAGAGTTATTCTCTATATTTGGAATCATCACTGCTGTTAAAATTCCAATAATTAAAATTACAAAGATTAGTTCAATTAATGTAAAAGCTAGTTTCATACATCTATTATACCTTATTGAAATAATATTTACAAAAAAATATCTATTTTTTACATTTACCTTACCTACCTACACGTAGTTTTTCTTTGTTTTTGAGAATAAACTTTGGACCAATAGCTTTTGCTTCTTCTAAACTTTCAATATGTTTAAAACATTTATGTTTGCGATGAATTATAATTGCAGAACTGTTTTACCACCTACACCTTTTAACTTTATAAGTTCATTCTCTGAAGCATTATTCATATCTATTTTTGAAGTTTCTTTTTTAATATAATTTTCCCAGCTTCAACACCCGGCTGATTATAGGCATCTATATACATAAATTTTGCGCAAAGAGATGTAAGGAGTTCATACTCATACATAAGAGCGGCTATCGCACTCTCACATACACCATCAATAGTTATGACATCACAGGGAATGTCATTGAGGTTATTGATAGATTCGATAGTGGCATCTGCCTGCTTGTTGATAAGGTCTGAAAAAGCTATACCGTTGAGATAGTTCAAATCTTCCAAACCTTCAAGCTCAATATCTGGAATTTTGAGGTCATTGTCAAAGTTCTCTACTTTGATAACTGTTACGGTCTTATCACGTCTACCCTCTACAATAAGCTGTAAAAAGGAGTGCTGATCGATTGGACCGATAATTCCGATGGGAGTCAGTCCCTGTCGTGTATCATTGATGTCGATTTTACCCAGGCTCTCACCCCAGAGTTGAATATACCACTTGTTAAAGCCCTCTAGTCTTGAGGAGTAGGAGAAGACGACATTAATGTTAAAACTGTACTTGTACTCAACTAAAAATCTTGCTTTTTTCAAGATACGTGTATAAAAATCTTTTTGCTCAAAAAACTCATCATGAATCTTTTTTGCACCACATAAAAGCTCATCTATATCTATACCGACAATAGCAAGGGGCAAGAGTCCAACTGCAGAAAATACAGAGAAGCGTCCACCTACATTCTTAGGTATTGCAAAACTTTTCATTGCATTTGCATCTGCAAAGGCTTGTAATTTTGAATCACTCTCTGTTACGACGATAGTATTGTTTTTATCACACTTTACAAGAGAGTTGATATATTTAAAAATTGAGATAGTCTCTATGGTCGTTCCGGATTTTGAGATGACAATAAAGAGTGTATCTTCTAAATCTATAGCTTCGATTTTTGATTTTATATCTATGGGGTCTGTTGTCTCTAAAAAAAAGAGTTTTTTTGCCAGATTGCGTGAGTGTTTTAAAAATTTATAAATCGCATAGGTACCAAGCGTGCTGCCACCGATACCGATGACAACAACATTGCTCTGCTTTACACCTCGTGCATACTCTTTAAACGGTCTCGTATCTATAAAAGGAAGCTCATAATACCCTATACGCTCTTTTTCTTTGAGAATCTCTGCAAAAACAGTCTCATCTGAGATAGTCGGGTTGAAATTATGTCTGTATTGCATTTAGTTACTCTTTGCATAAAAATAGTTTGTTGCTGCTATAAAGCCATCTACACTCCCAGAGTCAAAACGTTTTCCTTCAAACTTATAGGCCGGAACTCTGCCCTCTTTTGCCTGCTCTAGAAGTGCATCTGTTATCTGAATCTCACCGCCTTTTCCGGGCTTTGTCTCACGCAAAATATCAAAAATAGCAGGAGTGAGAATATATCGACCGATAATTGCCAGATTTGAAGGGGCATCTTTTGGGTCTGGTTTTTCCACCATATTGTTTACACGTACTAAATTAGGATGCAAAAACTCTCCAGCAATAACAGCGTACTTGTTTGTATCTTTTTTTGGGACATCTTCAACTGTGACAATGGAACACTTGTGTTCTTCATAGAGTTTTACCATCTGCGCCAAAACTCCTACTGCATCATTGTCACATAGGTCATATGCGAGAATAACGGCAAAAGGTTCATCACCGATAAGCGTCTCACCTGTTAAGATAGCATGCCCCAAACCTTTCATCTCAATCTGGCGAGTATAAGAGAAAGTACCGGCATTAATCACATTACGAATCTGTGTGAGGTACTCATCCTGTACTTTCCCTTTTATCTGGTGTTCAAGTTCACAGGAGATATCAAAATGATCCTCAATGGCACGCTTTCCTCTACCCGTTACTATAGCCATCGTACTCAGACCTGCCTCGATAGCCTCTTCAACACCATACTGCAAGAGTGGTTTTGTCAATATAGGGAGCATCTCTTTTGGAATGGCTTTTGTAGTCGGAAGAAAACGTGTTCCATATCCCGCTGCCGGGAAAAAGCATTTTGTAATTTTTTTCATTTCATTCCTTTATATCTTCAGTCTATACACTTTGACACTTGGTGTAAGAATAACAGGTTCAAAATATTTTTTGTCATAATTCTCAAGTACCATCAGCTGAATATAGAGAGAGTTGTATGTTTTCTCATCGACAAGAAGTATTGTATTGTAATTGACCATATAAATCACGGAGATATCCGAAGCAAAGTTTACCATCTGTACACTTTTGTGCAAGCCCATATCTTTGCCATACTCGGTTTTTACGAAACGACGAATAGGCATACTTCTGTTACCTATTGTCAGGCGCAGTGTTCTTTTATCTAAAAATATGTTGGCACCGAGCTGTATCTGAGAGCCGACATCTTTATAGTTACGGCTTACATAAAAAAACACAGGAGCACCTTTTGCTCCGTTCATCAAGTCTATATTAGAAAAGAGTGTCACTGTCGGATAGATATTTATCATACGAAACGGCAGATAAAAATAGACCTCTCTGCTCTTTTTTGGTAAATCTATCTCACCTTGTAAACTTGCGAGGAAGTCGTTTGTATTGTCAAAGCCGTATGCTTTGGTCATCTGTTCTATATTTGAAGGCAGTGATACGTTTTTATCCTCTTTATGTGCATCTCTAAAAGCGTAGCTTTTCTCTGTGTATTCTACATCCAACCGAGCCATTTTTGCTGCTTCTTGCTGCGTATGCGTGAGCATAAAGCTGACGGGAAAGTTTACACTTCCACTGTGTTTTCCTCCATCTACCAGTGTTTTTACATCGGCATAGTAACGGATAGGATACCCGTAATCCCACCAGGAGACAACATAATCTTCTCTTGCTGCCTGCTCACCCAGTGTTTCCAACACTTTTACTTCATCAGCATTAAAAACAGTAGGAACTTTGTAGGCATCTATATGTTTGTAGTTTGGAAAGAGTATCGCCAGGGTAAAAGCCGTCATACTGAGATACTTCAGCTTTGCAGTCGGCATACGACTAGAGAGTTCGGTAATGAGGTATGCAACACCAAATGCCAAAACAGGTACGGCATAGATGGTAAAACGAAGACCTCCAACATAAGCTAAAAAGCCAAGTCCTACAAGCGGCAGTGAAAAAAGCATAAGAGGTTTTTTATAGAGAAGATAGAGATAGCCTATCACAGAGATGACAAAAACTGATGTGTGCCCGCTGATACGGTTTGCAAAGGTCTCAAAAGGGATTTTCCCTGCCTCACGCACCGTCTGCACAACCGTAAAAAAGTGCAGCCCCATGCCCTTTTCACTCTGACTTATAACATCTCTAAAGATATAGCCTTTGAGTTGCGACCAGATGGGCAAAAGTCCTCCGGAGAGTAAAAATACAACAATGGCAGCACCAAAAATATAGAGAACAAATTTGTCATATTTTTTCTCTCTAAAAAGAAAATAGGCTACAACTACAAGTGCCAGACGTACAAAACCATCACCGTTCATCATTGCCAGCATCATAATAGCAAGCAGTTTGTAGTTAAAAAGATTTTTACGGTCAAAAATCAGAGTATATGCCAATATCAACCCAAAGAAAGAGAACTCCAAAGAGTATGACTGCGGATACCACCAGCGGTATATCAAAATATCGACTGCCATTACAAGCAGATAGATATTTTTGTTTGTATCTATCGCCCAAATAATCGACCAGAGCAGAAACATCGGCAGGACGATGTTGAGCATATCGGTATCATAATACCCAGCCATAGTACGATTGTAGTAACTCCAGGTGATAGAAGCCAGCAGTGCTGCGATAAGCCCCATCTCCAAATTTTTCAACGTACGTGCTATCAAAATAACAGGAATAACTACCAGCGAACCTAAAAAGACTGGCATATAGAAGATAATATGCTCAAAGGAAAAAGGCAAAACTTTTGCAAAAAGTGCTGTAAGCTGTGCAGTCGCAGTAGTCACTGGAGAGAGGTCATGCAACTGATGAAACTTCTCAAAGTACTCTTTTGCATCGGGGTTTATAACTGTACCAGAGAGCAGATCTCTTGCCCCTTCTGCCCAAAAGTAACCGTCATTTGTATTTATCATCAACGCTCCGTTATAGTGAAACGGTGCATACTCTCCAAAATGGTAGACCCATATCAGTCTCATCACTACAGAAAAAAGAAATGCTATGACAATGTAGAGCCATGTCCTTTTATTTATATTCAAACTATTTTCCATTTTCTTGCTCATCTTTATCATGTTTTTTATGTTCAAACTCCGGTACTATCTCTTGAAGTTTTTTGATAATATCTTCACTCTCTAACAACGCTTCTATATCGGTATTAAGTTTTTCTATATCGTAATGTGTCGGCTTTGCAACAGTGATGGAGGTATAGGGTGTCTTGGCATCACTCTCATCAATAAGCAACTCCTCATAGAGTTTCTCTCCTGGGCGCAATCCGCTAAATACAATCTCAATATCATCTCTGCCGCTGAGTTCGAGCATCTTTTTTGCCAAATCAACAATCTTAACCGGCTCCCCCATATCTAAAATAAATATCTCGCCTCCGCTGCCTATGGAAGCAGCCTGCAAGACAAGCTCACATGCTTCTGGAATAAGCATAAAGTAGCGGGTAATGTCGGGATGTGTAACAGTAATAGGACCACCACCTTCTATCTGCTTTTTAAACTTCGGAATCACACTGCCGCTAGAACCCAATACATTTCCAAAACGAACAGCGACTATATCTGTACCTTTGCCGTTAGAGTTTTGAGCATAAAGCTCACAGATACGCTTTGTCGTCCCCATAACATTTGTAGGGCGTACCGCTTTGTCTGTTGAGATCATAACAAACTTCTTGACTCCATGCCTGATAGCGATATCAATAACATTTTTTGTTCCCACAACATTATTAAGGATCGCCTCATAGATATTAGACTCAACAAGTGGTACATGCTTATATGCCGCAGCATGAATGACAATATCGGGCTTATACTTTGCAAAGGTCTCATCAAGAAGTCTGCTATCTACGACACTCTGCATCACAGGCACAGCTTCTACCTCACGCAACTCCTCTAAGATAGCATAGAGATTATACTCACTGTGATCAAGCAGTATCACTCTTTTTGCTCCGTACTTTTCACACTGGCGACATATCTCACTCCCTATGCTGCCTCCAGCACCGGTCACAAGAACAGATTTATCTTTGATAAATGCTTCTATTTTCTCTTTGTCCAAGTCTTTTGGATGTCGGGCAAGCAAATCTTCTACCGAAATATCCTGTAACTGCTTTGAGAAAGCTCTGTCTTGTAAAATGGCATCAAGCGAAGGAAGGATTTTAATCTCCTCAAAAAAGCTGTTGAGCTCCTCATAAATCTGCTTTACCTGCTCTTTTGCAGCAGAAGGCATGGCAATAACAAGCAAATCTAGTTTTTTATTGGCTATTTTTTCTTTGAGCTTTGTCCGAGAGAGTACCTTTATAGAGTCAATAGAGCGGTTTTGTACCACAGGGTCATCATCTACAAAATAGATAACCTTGTACTCACTATCTGCAAACTCACTCTCAAGCTTTATACCTGCTTTGCCTGCACCGTAAATAACAACCTTTTTTGTTTTTTCCTTGTAGCTTTTGTTAATAAAGTAGTAGTAGGCATACATCAAAAAGTTTAAAGAGAATATATAGAAAAAGAGTTCTGAAACCAAGAATGAGAACCGCACCTTACCATAATAAAGTGGCATATAGATTAAAAATGCAACAACATAAACAACACTTTTAATCAAAAAGGTCTTTTGCGAAGCTTTTGACCAAGAGAGCGAGTAGTCTCGTAAAATAAAGCGTGAAGCCAACATACGCACTACTATAACACCCAAGACCACATCAAGCTCAAAAGGTTTGTGATAGATAAAAAAAGTCCACCAAAATGTAATAAAAGAGAGAACAATAATAACTAAAAAATTTAATATACGTTTATCAACTTTCATAATTGTTCTTTTATTGTTTGACATATCATTGTAACATCATTTTTGGACATGGTAGTACTACTAGCCAAGCAGAGTCCTTTTTTATACAGTTCTTCACTTGTCCCATCAACGTATTTTTGTGCATCTTTAAAAAGAGGTTGTAAATGCATTGGTTTCCAAAGAGGACGACTTTCTACATTAATTTCTTCTAAAGCTTTCATAATTCTATTTGGATTTATTGTTTCAAATAACAGTGTAGTCAGCCATCGATTCCCTCGACTATTTTCAAGCTCTGGCATAAAACTCATCTCAGATATGTCAGATAAAAACTCTTTATACCATTCAAAGATTTCTCTTTTTTTAGCTACTCTTGCTTCTATCACTTCCATTTGAGCCACTCCAATAGCAGCAAGAACATTACTCATACGGTAATTATACCCATATTCATTATGTTCATAATGTACACATGGTTCTTTTGCCTGGGTCGCATAAAAAAGTGCTTTATCTCTCCACTCTTTACGATTAGTTACCAACATACCACCACCGGAAGTTGTCAAAATTTTATTCCCGTTAAAACTATAAACTCCAAAATCTCCAAAAGTGCCTGTATATTTTCCATTAAAAGTTGCGCCAAGTGACTCTGCAGCATCTTCGATAAGATAAACTCCATGAACCTTACATATCTCAACTATTTTTTCTATATCAGCACTCATGCCATATAGATGTGTGAGTATCAAAGCTTTGGGTTTTCTTTTACATTCATCTAAATATTTATTCAACAATTTTGGAGATAAGTTCCATGATTCGTTATCACTATCTATAAAAACAGGATTTGCATTTTGATACAGTATAGCATTGACTGAACCTATAAAAGTAAAAGTTGATGCAAGGACATCGTCTCCTGCGCCTATTCCTAACACTCGTAATGCCAAATGTAAGGCTGCCGTTCCACTACTAGTAGCTAAAGCATTTGTTGCACCTGTATATATTTTAATACTATCTTCAAACTTATCTACATACTCTCCAAGCGGGGCAATATAGTTACTTTCGAAAACTTTTTCAATATATTGTAACTCATTACCACTCATGTGTGGAGCACTTAAGAATATTCTTTTATTCATCGAGTTTCCTTATAACTTTTGCCGGTACACCAAAAGCAATAACATTATCTGGAATATCCTCGATCACTAAACTATGCGCACCGACAATGGAATTTGTACCAACAGTCACGCCCGGCAGAACTGTAGAGTGACTTCCAAGCTTTGAATTTTTTTTCATATGAATTTTTCCTGTTTTATCATCTATAGTTGATATAGAATACAAAGAACAATGAGAGCCAATTTGTACAAGTTCCTCAAGAACTACACCATATTTGGCATTTATGTATGTAAATGCACCTATATCTGTTTTATATCCTAGTTCTAAGCCATCTTTATTTTGCACTATCCAATTATATTTTGTTAGCTTTGAATCTTCTATCTCAGGTATCACCCAATCTTTAAAGCGTTCACTCATTTCTCATTCCCTCTAAATTTTTCCATAGTTACACTACTCTGAGAGCTAATGTCACTCCGCCGTATAACCTTTAAAAAAGTCATCCAAAGTATTTTCATATCAAGCAAAAATGACTGATGTTCCACATACCATACATCATACTCAAACTTTTCTTCCCAACTGATAGTATTGCGACCATTAACCTGTGCCCAACCTGTTATACCTGGCTTCACATCATGACGCTTTTTCTGCCTATTATTATATAATGGTAAATATTCTACAAGCAATGGACGGGGTCCGACAAAACTCATATCACCTTTTAAGACATTAAAGATTTGTGGCAATTCATCGAATGAAGTACTTCGAATAAATTTTCCAATCCCAACTAAACGTAACTCATCAGGTAAAAGTTCTCCTTTTTCATCTTTATCATTTGTCATCGTACGGAACTTATAAATTTCAAATATTTTTCCATCTTTACCTGGTCTTTTTTGCCTGAAAAAGATTGGACTCCCCATTTTAACAAGTATAAGTATTGAAACTATTAGGTATACCGGTAAAAACAATACAATTAATACCAATGCTAAAATTATGTCAAAAAGTCTCTTAAGCATTCTTCACTACCTCATTATACTCATCTAATAAATAACGATAAAAATTCTTTCTATCATACTTTTTAACTATCTCATCTCTCGTATTCATACTCAAAACTTTAACTAAATTTTTATCTATCATAAACTTTTTCATTGCATTATACAATGCTTCACTATTTTTTGGTTCTATAATTAAACCATTTATATTATCATGTATAATCTCATTACATCCGTTTATATCTGTAACTATAGATGGCAGTTCCATAGATGCAGCTTGTAAAACAACATTTGGAAAACCTTCTCTATACGTTGGCAGCACAAAACAATCTGATGCAGCTAAATAAGACCTAATATCACTCTGAAAACCTACATATATTATACTCTCGTTATTCTCAAGAATTTCTTCTGATTTTTGAGAGATTGGATCTAACTCAGACTCCATTTTTCCAATGACTAAAAGTGCAATATTATTAAACTCTTTTGTGAGTTTATCAAAAGCACTCATAAGTTCATCTATCCCCTTATCTTTTACTACTCGACCTACAAAACAAAATACAAACTTATCTTTAAGGCTATATTTTTGCTTTATCTTTTTGGCATTTAATAGTATTTTCTGAGTTTTACAAAAATATGCAGTATCTATTCCATTACTGCTTCCATATCCTATAACTTTAAGTTTATCAATAGAACATAGCCTGTTATGTAATATATATTGCTGCAGTCCATAAGAGTTAGGATATACTTTTGTAGCACAAATATATGTCAACCTTTCAATAAAAAAAAGTAAACTCTTTTTCATTCCTTTGGCTTCCATTACAGGAAGTCCTGCCACCGTATGAAGTCTATACGGTACACGACATATAAATGCAGCCAACATTCCAATAATTCCTGCTTTTGGTGTGTGTGTATGGACAATATCTGGTTTCTCACGTAACAAAAGTCTGATCATTTTCACTAATGACACAAAGTCTCTAAGAGGAGTTATCTCTCTACTCATATGTAGACCAACAGTTCTAACACCTTCATTTTGAGAGACATCTTTTAACTCTTTTTCTGGACTTGCTACACCTACAACATCAAAATACTGATGTATAAATTTCAATTGTTCTTGCAATAAAATTTTTAAGGAGATAGGAACTGTAGTAATTCTTAAAATTTTTCGTTTTTTCATATTGTTTGCTTTTTATTATCAATATACAAAAAAAATATAAAGATTAAAAATGGCATTACCATCCATTTCTGTCTTAAAGATATTCCTAAATTAGCTGTTGTCATTGCCAATATAGAACAAGTAATCAAAACATAAATCAATATAAATATATAGTTATGATTATATTGGATTTTAGTAGTATATGATTTGGATTTTATAAAACTAAATAAAAACAATAGTGTCAAAAACAATAAAAATAAATTATCAATACCTGCAGCAAAACCGTATAGTGAATTTATTTCAAAGGGCATTGGTCTGTATAAATATGCGAACAACTGTTCTGGAAAACTCATACTAGATATATCAATAGCACCTGAACCTTGTAGATTATATTCTTGACGTTTTTGTATTACTTCTGATATCTTTGATACTTTAGATATTGATGATGGCACAATCAAATTAAAAAAGTATTGAAAAGACAAGAAAAATATCAATATCCCAATAAAAATTAATTTACTTTTATAAAATAGAGAAAAATTCTTATCGAATAAAATAGCTATACCTAAAGCAAACAACATTACACCAGCAATATGAGGCCGAACAAACAGCATAATTATGATTGCAGATATCATTAAAATTAGTCTTTTATTTAAATCTAAAATAGCCCATAGTGCCATAGTTGCAGCTGTAAAAGCTATAGCATCTTTTCCAACAGCTACAGTCCAGAAGTTAATACTAGGTAAAAATAATACAATAAGAACTAATCTTTTAACAAATAGAGATTTATTCATAGTAATACTGTTTAGGCTCATATAAAAAAAGAGTAAGCCAAGAAAACCAAAAATATTGTAAACCATAAAAACACCTAACCATGACAAACTGAACTTATCTACTAATAATTCGGTTAAAACTTTAACAAACGGTGTCCCAAATCTATCAAAATCACATGTACCCTCTTTTGCAATCATATAGTATGTAGATGCATCAGCATTATGATGTGCTGCATAAAACATATATAAAAATGCAAACAGAGTATGCCATATATATAATCCATATACAACTTTTAAATTAATTCCTTTTTGATTTTTTACGATATCTATAAATAAAAAACCAATTAACCAAACAACAAATGCACTGATAATTTGTGTATTATTCTCAAATAAGGGCATATTTATCTTCTTCTAAAATATTTTTAAAACTTTCTATAATATTTTTTATATTATATTCTTCTAACCTTTTTAAATTATTTTTTCGTATCATCTGAAAGTCTAGATGACTATACAATACAGTTTTTATTTTTGATATCAAAACTTCAATATTTCCAACAGGGTACAAATAGCCATATTCTTCATTACCAAGTATCTCTCTTGGTCCACTTTTACAGTCTGAAGATATTACTGGCAATCCACATGCCATTGCTTCTACCAAAACATTCGGAAAACCTTCTACTTCAGAATTCATAACAAATAATGTTGATTTACTTAAATAGTAAAAAGGGTTACGGACATTACCTAAAAAATGTACTTTCTCATCTATCTTAAGCTCTTTACATTCCTGCATCAAGTCATTTTTCAATACACCATCTCCTAAAAATAGAAGTTCCACATTCTTATCATCTTTTTGTATCTCATAAAAAGCTTTTATAAGATCAGCATTTCTTTTTAAAGGAATCAATCTTCCAACGGATATAATGTACTTTTTATTTTGTTGAAAATCAAATGGTATATCTTCACATATTTCTTTTTTTTCATTTATATAATTTAAATCAACTGGATTATATATAACCTTAGTCTCAGCAGTTACATGCATTAAAGATTTCAAATCTTCATCTACCCCTTTTGAATTAGAAACAATCAAGTCAGCTTTATTAAATAAACTTCGAATTAAAAATAAATTGACTTTCCCCAACAAACCCTCATTTAAATAGCGTGAAGTTGTACTTCTTATATTTATAATAGTTTTGTGCTTACTACCAAATAGTTTAGCAAGTATATTAATATAATTTGGTCTATACAAGAATGAGATTACTGTATCAATTTTGTGTTTTTTAATATACTTTTTCAATCTATATGCGATTAATGGCAACTCAATTAATTTACCTATACTACTCTTTTTATTTGATATTATGATAGGTACAATACTTTTAGGTAATTCATATGAAACATTATCTTCCAATATTATTAAATGAATATTAATATTTTTTACTTTATAAAACTTTTTTATCAATAAAGACACAACCCTTTCTGCTCCACCTTTATTGAGACTAATACAAAAAATAAGGATATTTTTATTTTTCTTCATTAAAAACTACTTCATATTTTTGAATAATTTTAGAAACATCATATTGTTCAGCTGTTTTTTGTATTGTTTGATTATCAAATGGATTCTGTTTAATTTTAATAATACTTTCTACAAATTGATTTATATTTCCAAATTCTATTAAATACCCATTAACTCCATCTTGAACAATCTCAGCAGTTCCTCCCTTACCATTGTACGCTACAACAGGTGTTCCACAAGCAAGTGCTTCTATTAAAACATTAGGAAAACCTTCATAAAATGACATTGAAACTACTGTATCCGCTTTTTTCATATATTTATATGGGTTTTTATCAAAATTTACAAATGTAACTTTATCTTTTATTTCTAAGAAGTCAACCTGATTTATTAATTCTTTTTTTAAGCTTCCATCACCTACAATTGTCAGGTAATATTCTTTTGGTAAAATTTTCATTATTTTTAATATTTCTCTATGATTTTTTTCTACACTTAATCTTCCTACTATCAATAGATTAAATTTAGTGTTATTCACATATTCACAATTTTCTTCTGCAAGTTTTTGAATTTTCAAAATATCTAAAGGATTATATATAACTTTAATTTTACTTGGATTAACATCATAGTTATCAATTAAATCATTTCTCATATAGTAAGACTGAGCTATAATTGTCTCAAAACGATTAAACACTTTTTTATATAAAAAATCAAAAATTCGTGGATACTTAGAGTTTTGATTATTTACACTTACAATACTAGATTCACGTGCAATAAATCTCATTTTATTTGCTAAAAAAGGCTTCATTAAAGCTAATAATATATTGATATGACCTAAGGTTGACATTATAATATCAGGTCTTAAACATTTAAGCACTTTAAAGATTTTAAAAACAGCATACCTTGCTTTTGTAACATTCAAATCAACAATTTTCAAATCCTCTGGTAAATCATATAAATACGTTCCTTCTTTTTGAAGTAAAAGCAATATTGGTTCAAACTGATTTTTATCTATATAATTCAAAATTAGACTTATAACCTTTTCAGAACCACCACCTCGCATAGATGGAAGTAAAAAAACAATACGTTTTTTCTTTTTTTTTACATCCATTTTTCATACCACATCATATACATAAGTATAAACCACAGTCTACGTGTATTAACATTTACTCCCTGTAAATATTCATCTTTTAATTTTATTACTTCATATGAATTTAAACCAGCGTTAGCTAATTTCTCTTTTGTAAAATAGATGGAAAAATATTCTTTAAGTTCATCTTTAAACCATTCGGATATTGGTACTCCAAAACCCATTTTTGGTCTATCCATCATAGATTTTGGTATATAATCATGTACAATATCTTTTAAAATTATTTTCGTTTGCTTATCATCCATTTTAAAGTATGATGGAAGTTGTGAAACATATTCTATGATTCTATAATCTAAGAATGGTTCTCTGCCTTCTAAGCTTACTGACATTGTTGCTCTATCTACTTTAGTTAGAATATCATCAGGCAAATATGTCTGATAATCTATTGCCAACATTTTATTTAATTCATCATTTGTATTAGCCAAATCATTATCTGTATCGAAGTATGTTGAAAGTTTTTGAAATTCATATAAAAATAATTTTTTTATTTCATAATCTGTAAACATATGACTTGTATATTTCATAGCGGCGACAGCAGAATTACTAGTTAAAATATCTGCTATCTTTTTCAATCTACTCTCAATGTTATATTGTTTTTTTAAAATCGGAAATTTTAGAGGGTTAATTGTATTACATATATAACTCATTGGTGAATGTAAAAATGATGGAAACTTAGAAAAAAAATCATTATATTTCAAAGAAGTCTTATATTTTCCATAACCTCCAAATATTTCATCTCCTGCATCAGCACTCAAAGCTACTGTAACATCTCGTTTTGCTAACTTACTAACAAGTATTGTTGGAATAGCAGAGCTGTCTCCAAAAGGCTCATCATAAATATCAGGAAGTGTCGGCAAAATCTCAAGTGCCTCTTTTTGAGTACAATAGTACTCTGTATGATCTGTTCCTAAATATTCTGCAACTTCTTTCGCATAATTAGCTTCATTATAGCCTTCTTCATTAAAACCTATACTAAAAGTTTTTATTTTTCGATCTGTATACTTTTGTAAAATAGCTGCTACTGCAGAACTATCATATCCTCCACTTAAAAATACTCCAACAGGAACATCAGACACCATCCTATATTTAAAAGAAGAAATTAAAAGCTGTTCAACTTCTTCCTTCGCTGCTTCATATGATATATTTATCTTTGGAAGATTATAAAACTCTTTGATATCCCAATATTTTTTTATATTTATTTCTTTTGTTGTTAAATCAATTTCTAAATAATGTCCACTTAATAATTTTTTAGTATTTTTAAATATACTGTATGGCTGAGGAATATATCCATAATGAAAATACTGGGATAAAGCATCAAAATCTATCTCTTTTTCAAAAGCACTATTTTCATGAAAACTTTTCAGCTCACTACTAAAAAGAAAAAGATTATCTTTTTTATAATAATAAAGTGGCTTAATCCCACTGCGATCCCGAATCAGTATAAGTTTATTTTCTTTTTTATCATAAATAGATACAGCAAACATACCATTAAATCTGTCTACTGCTTTTATGCCCCATTTATGATAAGCCTTTAATATTACTTCGGTATCACTATCACTATAAAAAGTATAGTGCTCTTTTTCTAGTTCTTCTCGTATCTCTTTAAAATTATATACTTCACCATTATAAACTATCTCTAAATTTTCAAATTCCATCGGTTGATGCCCATGAGTAGATAAGTCTAAAATAGAAAGTCGTCTATGTCCTAAACCTATGTTAACATTACTATATTCAAAAAAAACATATCCACTATCATCGGGACCTCTATGATGTAAGACATCTGTCATCTTTTCTAAAGTTTTTTTATCTGATTTTTTATTAAAATCACAAAATCCTGCTATTCCACACATTTATATCACTTCCTTTATAAGCTCTTCCCATTCTTTAACTATTTTATTTTCTCCTAACACTTTAGTTATTTTAACTGCTTCTTTAGAAAAATTTTCTCTAATGTTTTTATCATTTATAAGAATGTCTATTTTTTTTGCAAACATTTTAATATCTCCATCTTTCACTAAAAATCCATTTTTATTATCTTCTATTATATCACGAGGACCAGTCAAACAATCAAATGCAACAACAGCACAACCATAAGCCATAGCTTCGGCTAATACATTTGGGAAACCTTCCATTCTTGAAGATAGTGTAAAGATGGAAGCTTTAGCATAATAATTTTCTATATCTTTTTTTCTTCCTATTAAAAATACTTTTTCTTGTAAGTTTAACTCTTCAATTAAACTTTGCAAGTTTTCTCTTTCTTCTCCCTCACCAGCTACAACAAGCTGCCAATCTGTCTGAAGTAAAGAAAAGGATTTAATAAGTCTATCAAATCCTTTTTGTGGATCTAATCGACCAACAGCTAAAATGATTTTCTCTCTTTTATTTTGCTCTATCTGTTTTATTTTAAGAGGATTTAATATAACTTTACTTTTTTTATGAAATGAATATTTATCTTTGTCATATTGAGATTGCACAACTAAAGCATCAGAGAATCTATAAGTAGCAATTCTTAAAAGTCTCCAAACTTGTGAGCTAAGAAATTCATAGTTTATTCTTTCAGAGATAATTATCTTATGCTTAGATAATTTAGCTGATATTATTGAGAGAACATTTACAGATGTAGTAAAACTTATAATTATATCTGGATTTTCTTTTTGGAAAATATTTTCTAGTTTTTTGATTCTATTAAAATTACTTAGAATTTTATCTAGAATATCACTCGTTTGTTTATATAAATTTGCTCTTATAATATTAATGTTACTATTTATTTCATAAAACATTTCATCATTTGATAATAAAACTATCGTTATATTATGCGTTTTAGATAAATTATTTGCCAGGATAGAAAGAACTCTTTCTGCTCCTCCACTATTAAGAGATGAAATTATAAATAAAATTTTAATTTTTAACTCCTATATATAAAATATGAGGTGACAGTAACTTACTATTAATATTAATTATTTTATTCAGTATATATAATGGCTTACCTGGTATTGAAAATAACTTTCTTATAAAGGTTTCATTTCTTATACCAGATATATTTACAACACCAAATTGATATGTTCCCACATAATTACAAAATAATGTTTTATAACCATTTTTTTCATGTGCTTGTAATATATCTTGTTTTGTATATGGTATATGAATATCATAAACTTTTTTATTAAAAAACTTTTGATAAAAACCTGTTATACCATTCATATTTGGTATAGATGTTATTATAATTCCATGTTGGGTTAAGTATTTTTTTGTTTCTTTGATACTTTTTTCTAGCTCATTAAAGTGTTCAAAAACACCCCAAGAACTTAAGATATCATATGTATTCTTATTTTTTTTAACAAAAAAATCCCCATAATATATATTTGCTTTATAACCCATATATTTATATGTTAATGATGTTTTTTCAACAGCTTGCTTATCATAATCAAAACCATTAATCTGAAGATTATAATAATCATTAAAATATAAAAGCCATGAAGACATTGCACAACCAATCTCACATATACTTAAATCAGAATTATTTGGTATAAATTTTTGAAAAATCTCATGAAACTCTTTATATTTATAAGATTTTAAATCTATTGGTACTATAGAATCTTGCTTCTCCCAAACACTTTCCCAATAACTAACACTCGCTCTATTATTCATCTTTTCTCCTATTAAAATAATTTGTAAATAATTCTTTGTTATGCATACTATTAAAAATAACTTGAAATATTTGCACTAGTAAAACTGTCAAGGCTAGACCTATTTCATTCAAGTAGTATAGCATTGGAAAAATCAATATCATATTGAAAACCATTGTATATATAGTAATTTTACTAACTACTTTACTTTGATTTTTTAAAATCAAATAATTTACAAATAATTGTCCAAATGGTCTAAATAATAAAACTAAAGATAATATTTGCAATATTAAAATAGAATTTTCATGTCCATCGCCAAAAAGTAATCTAATAATAAATTCGGATAAACTCATAAGGAATAAAGAAATAATGGAAAGTATTATCAAATAATATTTAGATACTTTCTTTACTTTTTGAACTAATAAAGATTTATTTGAAGATATACTTGCAAAATTTGGAAATAAAACAACATTTACAACACTGACTGTTTTAACGATAGCTCCAAATATTTTTTCAGCTAAAGAATATATACCAACTGAAGTATATCCAGCCATAAAACCTAAAAGTACCATATTAAAATTAGAATATAAATTAACCGATATATACGCTGTAAAGAGATGCCATCCATCTCTATAAAACTTTTTAACTTGACTAAATTTTGGTATTACAAAATTAATATTAAATTTATAATGAATAAATAGTAATGCGAATATTCCAATTAAAACAAATGATAAAGAGTTTAAAAGAGGAACATATATATAATCATCTTTATTTTGAACAATTGAAAAAATCGCAATTACATATAGTCCTCTTGCTATAAAGTCAAATATTGCTATATATTTCATTTTCTCAATTCCCTGAAAAAACCAAATAGGAAATAAAATATTCCCAAACACCATCCCAAAAGCAAATATAAATACTTCAATATGCTCATGAAATTTTGGTATTTGTATAATAATAGTAAATATTACAATTGATATAATCAATAAAATAAACTGACTAAAATACATTTTCCAAAATAAAAAGCTTAATTTTTTGGATGAGTTTCTATATCTTGAAATATCTTTAATAATAATAAGTTTAAATCCATAATCCACTATTAAATTAAAATAAGAAATAACAACATATGCGAAAGTAATAATTCCAAAGTTAGTAACACCTACAGTTCTTACAATATATGGGATGGCAATAAATGGCAATATATAGTTTGCAATTTCTATTGCAAACATATATGAAAAGTTTGAAAATAATTGTTTGTTTTTTTTAATCTTTGCTAGCATATATTCAAAAAAAACTATCTAGAGTTTCCCATCACTTGTC
>Ga0256843_1001468_pt1 | contig 18616 bp, 21 predicted proteins | sample AlvinellametaG_FD_191572 | JGI IMG/M metagenome (GOLD analysis project Ga0256843, IMG submission 191572) | Pompeii worm associated microbial communities from hydrothermal vent at the East Pacific Rise, Pacific Ocean - Alvinella | ecosystem: Host-associated > Annelida > Integument > Unclassified ... | reverse complement strand
TTTTGTTTGATTTGCTCCAACAAATACAAAAACTCTAAAAGGATAGTCTTTTGGAAATTCAAAAGATGAAGGTTGGACATTTTCAAAATCTATGAAAATATAATTATTTCTCACTTTTTTTATATCACTCAACTTTTTTCCCTTTAGTTGTTTTTGTATAAGATAACGGTGTAGCCGAGCGGCACTCTTTGGACTGAGACTCAAGCGATAGCTTGGAGTTGAGTGTCCAAAGAAGTGCAAAGAGTGATCGCTCCAGCGACTCTAAAGAAACATTTTTGCTTTGCAAAAAGCGGTTCCCTTGTTTTGTTCTGAGGCACCGTAGGTGCTGATAGGACAAGAACTTGCTCGGCTACACCGTTCCTCCGGCACCGTAGGTGTCCGGAGGAACTATTTATTCAAGGAACATTTTATCCTATTTTGTTGCAAAATCCAAAATCAAAGGACATAAAAAGTGTTCCTTTAATTTTTAAAAACAGTATATTTTTTATATATTTTTGATGTTTTTACTAAAAAATAGCTTGAAAACTTAAGAAAAAAATGTCCTTTTAATCCGTATATGGCATTAAAAAGGACAAAGTGTTCCTTGATTTGGAAAAATATCCATTAAAAGGACATAATGTCTCTTAAAGCTTTTTCTTTACCGCAACCGTATTTTTCTTTTACTGTTGATCTTTATAAGTTTTGAAGGGGTGTCCTCGTAAAGTCCGTAAGGATTTTCTATGATGATATCGGCATGTTCTTTTGCAAAGGCTGGATCGTATGTGCTTCCGCTTTTATTTGCCGAGGTGGAGTAGCACCATTTGAGTTTTCGCAAGATCTGTGAAGAGGTTTGCGGTGAGGCAACTCGAAACGCTTGGTTTTTGACGATAAAGGTCGTTCTTTTTGCTCTTCTTACTTCTTTTTTTCTATTTTGTGGGATGCGTAAGAACTTTTTACATGTAGAAAAGTCAAAGAAGTTGATCAGATAGGGTTTATGTGGTGGTCTGCCTTTAATAGTATCAAGGCGATCTTTATTTTGGGATAAGAAACCAACAGTTGTATCGGTTTGAGTGAGAATGACAACCTCACTTAAGCGAGGATGTCTTGTAGTGCTCTTGGATTTGTCCAAGGCTCACTCTCCATAGTTTTTAATGCAAGGATAGCTGCTCTTGCTGCACTGAGTGTTGTAAAGTAAGGGATGTTTCTCTTTAGAACCTCTTGGCGGATCACGATAGCATCTTTTTTACTTGTATTATTATCACTTGTGTTGATCGCCATTGCGATTTCATCATTTTTCATCATATCTTCAATATTTGGACGACCTTCACTGATCTTGAGAACTTTTTCACACTCTATACCTGCTTCAGCGATCACTTTTTGTGTTCCGCCTGTTGCTACAAGTTTAAAACCAAGTTCTGTTAATCCTTTTGCGATCTCTGGAGCGTGTTGTTTATCCATATCGATAAAGCTTAAGAAACATGTTCCACTTGTTGCGATTTTGTTTCCTGCTGCCATTTGTGCTTTGGCAAAGCTGATACCGAAGTTATACCCAACACCCATAACTTCACCGGTACTTTTCATCTCTGGACTAAGTACGAGATCCGCACCATAGAGTTTGTGGAATGGGAAAACTGCTTCTTTAACGGAGATGTGATCTTTAAGGCGAGGTTTAAGTACCCCATTGTCTTCCATTACAACATCAAATTTGTCATAAAATTCGAGTGAGCTTCTAAGATCCTTACCGATCATTACACGTGTTGCTACTTTTGCCAAAGGTACACCAGTTGCTTTAGAAACAAATGGTACTGTTCTACTTGCTCTTGGATTTACTTCGATGAGATAGATCTCATTTTCATAGATAGCATACTGTACGTTCATAAGTCCTCGTACACCAAGACCAAGTGCTATCTCTTTTGTATGGCGTTCTACCTCTTTGATAAGCTCATCACTGAGATTTACCGGTGGAAGTGAACATGCACTATCTCCTGAGTGGATCCCTGCTTCTTCGATGTGTTGCATAACACTTCCGATGTAAACCTCTTTGGTATCACTGATAGCATCCACATCAAGTTCGATCGCTTGATCTAAGAACTTGTCAATGAGGACTGGAGCATCGTTACTGACTGAAACTGCTAGATCCATATACTCTTTAAGTTCTGCTTCACTGTAAACGATCCTCATCCCACGTCCACCAAGTACGTAACTTGGTCTTACTAGTACTGGATATCCAAGCTCTTTGGCGATGTCGTAGCTTTCCTCTTTTGTACGTGCCATACCGTTTGCCGGTTGTTTAAGACCTATAGAGTTGATAAAGTCACTAAACTTTTCTCTATCTTCAGCCAAGTCGATCACACTAGCTGGTGTTCCGATGATCTTCCCACCCATCTCATCTATAGCGTTAGCGAGTTTAAGTGGTGTTTGCCCACCAAAGTGAACGATGATCCCATCTGGTTCTTCATTTTCGATCACTTCTCGCACATGTTCAAAATCGATTGGCTCAAAGTAAAGCACATCACTTGTATCATAATCCGTCGAAACTGTTTCAGGGTTACAGTTATACATGATCGTTTCAACATCCATATCTCTTAGAGCAAACGATGCATGGACACAACAGTAGTCAAACTCGATCCCCTGACCGATACGGTTTGGCCCACCACCAAGGATAAGTACTTTTTGTTTCTCACTTTTGCGATCTTTTTTAGGAAGCTCAGTAATGTTCGTTGTAGAGTAGAGATATGGTGTGAGTGCTTTAAACTCTGCCGCACAAGTGTCAACTTCGTTATACTCTAAGTGGATACCAAGCTCTTTTCTTGCGTTATAGACATAGTTCTCAGTGATAGTTATTCCTGAGTTTTCATTGACAAGTTCTGCGATCTTTTTATCGCTAAATCCATCTGCTTTGAGTGCACGGAAGGTCTCTTTATCACTTAGAACCTCTTTTGTGATTGTTTTTTCTTTTGCAACAATCTCTTCAAGCTGATATAAGAACCATGGATCGACTTTACACATCTCAAAGATATCTTCTAAAGAGTAACCTCTTCTAAATCCTTCTGCGATGTAAAGGATACGTTCAGCATTTGGACGGCGGATCTCATGGCGGATAAACTCATCATCACCTTCAACTCTGTCAAATCCACTAAGTCCTGTTTCAAGTGAACAGAGTGCTTTTTGTACCGACTCTTTAAAAGTTCGCCCGATTGCCATCACTTCCCCGACAGATTTCATAGAAGTACTCAAAGTGCTTTCAGCTTCTGGAAATTTTTCAAATGTAAAACGAGGGATCTTTGTAACGATGTAATCAATCACCGGTTCAAAACTTGCAGGAGTCCCTGTAATGTCGTTTGTGATCTCATCAAGGGTAAAACCAACTGCCAAAAGAGTTGCCACTTTGGCAATAGGATATCCCGTAGCTTTACTTGCAAGAGCGGATGAGCGTGAAACCCTTGGATTCATTTCTATAACGATCATACGTCCTGTTTTAGGATTGATAGAGAACTGAACGTTACTTCCACCTGTATCAACACCGATCTCACGAAGAATCGCAAATGAAGCATCTCTCATTCTTTGGTATTCTTTATCTGTAAGGGTAAGGGCTGGAGCTACGGTGATACTATCTCCAGTATGTACTCCCATAGGATCAAAGTTTTCTATAGAACATACGATGATACAGTTATCTTTTCTATCTCGGATAACCTCCATCTCGTACTCTTTCCATCCAAGCAAAGATTCTTCGATAAGGATCTCACTTACTGGTGATTCATCAAGTCCGCGTTTTGCGAGGTTTTTAAATTCATCCATATTGTAAGCAACACCGCTTCCTCCACCTGCAAGTGTGTATGAAGCACGGATAATAAGTGGAAAACCGATCTCTTCAGCTGCTTCTATCGCTTCATCCATATTATAAGCGTAGCGTGAAAAAGGAAGATCCATCCCTATTTTGATCATTGCTTCTTTAAAAGCACTTCTATCTTCACCTTTTTTGATTGCAGCAGGGTTGGCTCCAAGGAATTCAACGCCCTCTAACATCCCTTTTTCATACATACTAGTTGCAACATTAAGAGCTGTTTGCCCACCCATAGTTGGTAAGATGGCATCGATATTTTCTTTTTCGATGATCTTTGCTATAACTTCTTCGTTGATCGGTTCTATATATGTTCTATCTGCAAATTCAGGATCTGTCATAATTGTTGCTGGATTAGAGTTAATAAGAACAACCCTATATCCAAGTTCTTTAAGCGTTTTGACAGCTTGTGTTCCTGAGTAGTCAAATTCACATGCTTGACCGATGATGATAGGTCCTGAACCTATAAGTAAAATAGTTTTGATATCTGTTCGTTTTGGCATTTTTACCCTTTTTTCTTGCAGTACTTAAAAATCTAACAATTATAGTAAAAAAGCGCTTAAAATTTAATATGAGAAAAAGAAAATACAGTATTAAATTTTAAATCTGTACATTAAAGCGATGATTCCAGAGTAACTATAAGAGTCTTCAACGATTGGAGAATCTTTAGCTTTGCTTGAAAGTTTATCAGCTCTAAGGTTCATAAACAGTTCCCATGAGTCATAAAAAGGGTAGTTGATGTATGTCTGAGCCGCAACTCTTACTCCACCGGATGGTTGATAAATATCATATGATGTTCGAGTAGATTCTGAAGAAGAGATTCCATAGTAGTATTGTGTGAATTTTTTACTTTCATAAACTACAACTATATTTGGATAGAAAGTGAAATTTCCAAGTTGATATTTGAAACCGGTTTCAACTTTGGCTATATAAGAATTATATCTGTTTAAAAGATCATTCATAACCATTATTTCTATATATTTTCCTCCACCATAGAGTGTAAATGCCAAACCACCTTCAAAAGAGCTCTTTTTTTCATCTAAACCTTCTAGGTAAGAGGAATCATCAGGACTATACCCATTTGGTCTTGGTTGAACAGTTAAAGAAAATCCCCATGAATATTCTTTTTGTTTTTTTCCTAAAAAGTACACTCCAAAGCGTGTCCATCTCGCATAAATGACACCGTTATCATAAAAGATCACAGGAGATGGAACTATGATAGGGTCAGCACCTTTATATGGTTGTGTTTGAACATAAGGCCCTGCACCTATAGTAAGATCAGTTGCGAATAAAGAAGAGATGGTAAGTAAAAGTGCAAAGAATATTTTTTTCATCAGTTAACCTTTTGAATCATATAGAAATAATTTGTCGTTTCAAGATCATAATATGGTTGTATTATAGCATTTTTATATCCTTGTGAAGATGATACTGCTAAAACCTTTCCAACTTTTAAACCTTTAAAGAAAATATTGTCAAGTCCACTTGTTGTAACTTCATCACCAACTTGAATGTTATACCACATAGGGATAAAAGTCGCGATAATCGTTTTTTCATTTTCTCCATGAACGATAGCAGGAGCATTTTCTTTTCCTATAAAAACAGCATATGAGCTCTTTGGATCTCGATTAAGCAGTGCAAGTGGCATCCCCTCATCACTTACAACGATACCAGCAACAGCATTATTATAAACAAGACCATAGATCTTGGAAGCATTATAGTCTTTAACATCGAGCCAGATCTTATTCATATCTCCCATTTTTTTATAAGAAATAGCTTTGACTAGAGTAACTCTAGGATCATTTTTAAGTGATGACTCTTCAAGTTTATAAAGGTCTTTTAGCTCGTTTTTGTATTGTATACAGATCAGAGAGTCTTTTTGAGCGTGTTCAAGTTTTTGTTTTAAAGTGGTTATATGGTTGGCTTGGTCAAAATGTCGTTCTATACTATCTTGTATATATTCTATAAGATTGATATAAGAAAGCTTGAAGTTGTTAAGTGTTTTATTGATAGGTTTTTGTATAGTTTCTGTATAGTTTATCGTGCCACTAATAAGCACGATAATAAGTAAAAGAAAAAAAAAGAATTTTTTATTCATTATTACTTAAGTCTTGAAGTAGATCTATCTCCTCTAGTGCACGTCCAGTTCCTCTAGCGACTGCTAAAAGTGGTTCATCTGCAACATACGCAGGGATCTTAACAATATCTGAAAGGTATTTGTCAAGTTGACGAATGAGAGCTCCACCACCTGTTAAGATAATACCATGGTTGACAATATCACCTGAAAGATCTGGTGGCATATTTTCTAAAACTTCTCGTAAAGCTTCTGCGATCTCTTTAAGTGGCTCTTTCATCGCTTCTCTAATATCCTCACTTGTAAGCTCTATAGAACTCAGTAAGCCCTCAACACTATCACGACCAGTAATAGTGATTTTGAGATTTTCTTCAAGTGGAACTGCTGTACCGATATTGATCTTGATCTCTTCAGCTGTACGTTCCCCTATAAGGAGGTTGTAGTTTTTTTTCACATAATCAACGATCGCTTTATCGAGTTTATCTCCAGCAGTGCGGATACTTTTAGATAAAACAAGCCCACCAAGGGAAACAACACCAATCTCAGTTGTTCCTCCTCCGATATCTACAACAAGGTTTCCTTGTGGTTCACGGATCTCTATCCCAGCTCCTATAGCTGCTGCCATTGGTTCTTCGATAAGAAATACTTCTCTCGCACCTGCACTTAGGGCTGATTCCCGAACTGCTTTACGCTCAACCTGAGTAAGTCCGTACGGTACACAGATGATGATACGTGGAGAGATCAAAGAGCTTCTTCCGTGTGCTTTTTCAATAAATTTTCGTATCATCTTCTCTGTCATATCAAAATCTGCGATAACTCCATCTTTCATAGGACGGATCGCTTTGATATTTCCTGGAGTTTTTCCAACCATCTCTTTTGCATCTTGACCAACGGCAAGAACTTTTTGTTGTCCATATTTTTCTGTTTTAACTGCAACAACGGAAGGTTCATTGATAATGATCCCTTTCCCTTTTGCTATGACAATAGTGTTTGCTGTTCCAAGGTCAATAGAAAGATCGTTTGAGAACAAACCTATAAATTTATTTAATATCATTGAGTTCCCTTATGCACTTTTTTGTTTTTTGATATAGATCGGTTTTTCACCATTTTCGATCACTTCTTTTGTGATGAGAATCTCATATCCTGCATACTCTGGAAGTTCATACATGATATCTATCATTGTTTCTTCCATTATTGCTCTTAGACCTCTTGCACCAGTTTTTCGCTCGATCGCTTTTTTTGCGATAGCTCTTAGAGCTTCTTCTTCAAAGTTGAGTTCTACGTCATCGATAGCAAAAAGTTTTTTGTATTGTTTTACTAAAGAGTTCTTTGGCTCTGTTAAGATACGTATCATATCATCTTCAGTGATCTCACTAAGTGAAGCAATAATAGGTAAACGTCCCACAAGCTCTGGGATAAGACCATATTGAACAAGATCATCTGGTTCAACCATAGAGAAGTCAAGTTCTCTTTGTTTTTTACTTTTTTTCTCATGCCCAAAACCTAGAACATTTTTTCCTTGTTTTTTCTGGATGATCTCTTCAAGACCGTCAAATGCTCCACCACAGATAAAAAGGATATTTGTTGTATCGATCGTTGTGAACTCTTGGTTAGGGTGTTTTCTTCCCCCTTTTGGAGGGATGTTCACTTTAGAACCTTCTACGATCTTTAAAAGGGCTTGTTGAACGCCTTCACCACTTACATCACGAGTGATACTTCTATTTTCACCCATACGTGAAATCTTATCGATCTCATCGATAAAAACGATCCCGGTTTCTGCTTTTTTGATATCTCCACCAGCTGCTTGAAGCAGTTTTGTCAGGATGTTTTCCACATCTTCTCCAACATACCCAGCTTCAGTTAAACTTGTTGCATCTGCTATAGCTATAGGAACATTAAGTATACGTGCGATCGTTTGAGCGATAAGTGTTTTACCACTTCCTGTTGGTCCAATAAGGAGTACATTTGATTTTTGGATCTCTGTATCATCATCAGTGAGATCATGTTTAAATATACGTTTATAATGGTTATATACAGCAACACTAACGAGTTTTCTTGCTCTTTCTTGTCCTATGATGTATTCACCCAAAAACTCATTGAGTTGTTTTGGAGTAAGGAGTTCAGCAGTTGATTCTAAAAGTTCTTTATTTTCTTCTTTTTCATTTTTATCATCACCGAACATAATTTTATATGCTGAGTATACACAGTTTTTACAGATATAGACATTTCTACCAGCTATAAGAGGGTTTGTTTCACTCTCTGGTGCTTGACAGAAACTACATTGTCTATTTATCATTTACTTTCCTTTCAAAGGGGATACCTCTTTTTGTTTTTATTATAAAGTTACAAAAGTTCTTTACATGTAAGTTGCTTGTATTTTCTAAGAGTTCTGATGCACTTTCTTTTATTGGTCTACCTGATTCAAATATTTCTTTATAAGCGATTTTGAGATCGTTGATATCTTCTCTATTTATATTACGTCGAAGACCTGTTAGATTGAGTCCTCTAATAATCGCACGATTACCTTCAGCCATACAATAAGGTGGGATATCTTGAGCAAGTGCTGAAGCTCCAGCTATCATTGCATAATCACCTACATGAACAAATTGATGGATAGGTGTCATCCCTCCAACAACAACATAATCTCCAAGCTCTACATGACCAGCTAAAGTTGCGGCATTTGCCAAGATACAGTGATTGCCTACAATCACATCATGACCAAGGTGAACATATCCCATAAAAAGGTTATGGTTTCCTATAACAGTTTTTCCACCACCTCCCTTTGTACCAGGATTAAAAAGGGTGAATTCTCGAATCTTATTATTATCGCCAATAATAAGTTCTACATCTTCACCATCATACTTTAAATCTTGAGGGATAGAACCAATAACCGCATGGGAAAAAATTTCATTATTTTTTCCTATGGTTGTTTTACCATAGATACAGCTATGAGCATCTATTTTAGTACCATCACCTATGATTGCTTGTGAAGAGATAAAACAAAAAGGTCCTATCTCAACGTTTTCACCGATTATAGCACCTTCTTCAATATGTGCAAGAGGAGAAATATTACTCAAGACCTTTCCTTATTTGTCAACGATCATCGCTTTAAGTTCAGCTTCACTGACTAGTTTATCATCTACATATGCTTTTCCATCAAGTACCCAAATATTTCCTTTGTGTTTTATAACACTTACACGGTATTCAAGTTTATCTCCAGGACGTACTGGATTTCTGAATTTTGCTTTATCGATACTCATAAAATATACAACTTTGTTCTTTACTTCTTCTTCAGTAAGATCTCCCATTGATTTAAATGCAAGGATTCCACCAGCTTGTGCCATCCCCTCGAGGATCATAACACCTGGATATATCGGGTGTCCTGGAAAATGCCCTTGAAAAACTGGTTCACTGATTGAGACATTTTTATAACCAATGAGGCTCTCACCCACAGTTAATTCTGTTACTCTATCAATAAGTAAAAACGGATATCTATGTGGGAGTATTTTTTGTATTGCAACTACATCTATCATAATTATATAACCTTATTTGAGAAAAATTAGCTTATTTTATCGAAAAAATGGTTAAATTATGATTAGTTTTTCTTTTGTATCTTCGTAAACTTTTGCTTCTAAGAATACTTCAAGTTTTCCATCAGGGATTTTTTCTAAGACAATGATAGGTGTGAGATCATAGTCTTCATTTATAAGTATTTTTCTTATCTTGTTCTCTTCATCTACTGATAATGGATTATAGATAAGTTCAAGTATACTTTTGTGATTTTTTTGACTCAGTGTATTTAAAAAATCTAAAGTGATAAATTTTATTTCATCACGATTAAAGTGGTGAATATTATTTATGGTGTATTCGATTCTTCCTTGAGCTTTTTTTCTAGGTAATGTAGAGTAACTGAGTGCATATGCATAAAAGTGCTCTTTTTTGGATTTTACATGTAAGAAGAATTGTCTATAGTTCAAAAACTTGTGTTTTGTTATCTTATAGGGGATGTTCTTTTCTTCTAGTTCGATCCGTTTTGTATAGAGTTTGAGCCTTTCTTCTATGGAAGCTGGAAGTATTGCATTGCTAATAGGGCTAAAAAGTTCATCAAGAAGTTTGTTCTGGGCTTCTCTTTGCATTGTAAGTCCATAGATACAGCCACAGTAGTCTTGACGATAGAGTTGTTGTTCTTTAGTTACACGACTTTGATCCTGTGTTCCGCCACCACTTCTGTAATCAGGTGCTATGAACTTAATACCGGTTTTTTTCTCAAACTCTTCACCACTTTTTTTAAGTTGTAGTTGTGATTTTAGAGGGCTTACCAGTAGAGTGGTTGTAAAGCTTTTTTCTCCAAGTTCTTGAGCTTTTTTAGCAGCTTCTTGGAAACGTTTGTCAAAACAGACTTCACAGCGTGAGCCTTTTTCAGGTTCATTTTCAAGACCACGAACAGCTTCTATCCAGTTTTCATAATCATACTTTCCCTCGATAAGTTCAATTCCAAGTTTTTTACAACTATGAGCTACATCCAAAAGTCTGAGTTTGTATTCACTATATGGATGGATATTTGGGTCATAAAAGAACCCGATGAGTTTTTCATCGGGAAAATCTTTTTGGAGTTTTTCTAAAAAGAAGTGACTGTCAACACTACAACAGATATGAACTAAAATAGTTTTTCCTTATGCGAAAAGTTTTGCTAAAACTGCTACAGCATCTAGTTTTCCACTACCTTTAAAATAGTCCATAATAACAGGAACAAATTTTCCTACCATATCACCACTTAAACCTAAAGATGAAAAAGAAGAAGCTAGATCACTTACAGAACTGCTTTTTGCAACTGTTTGTAATAGTTTATCTGATTCAGGGATAGCTTTTGCAAGAGTATTATATTCACTTGAATCAAGTGCTTGTTTTGCATATGAAAGTATTGTTCCAACACCTCCTTCAGCTTGTTTTTCTGATACACCAAGTTGAGAAGTCAACATACCAATAAGATCTTTAGATTCAATACCTTTTGAAGAAGTTGCAGTTGCCGCAACTGCATTAACTGCTTGGTTTACGTCAAAAGCATTCGCACTTGATGCTAGAAGAAGTGTTGCACAAATTACAGATGTTGTTAGTTTTTTCATTATTATGATTCCTTTGTTTCAAATATTTCAATTTTTTCTATATCGTCTTCTTGACGGATACTATCAAGAACATTCATAGATTCAGTATCATCTTGTTCGATCCCACCAAATACAGTATGAACTCCATCAAGGTGTGGACATGGAACAAAACAGATAAAGAACTGGCTTCCACCAGTATCACGTCCAGCATGAGCCATAGAAAGTGTACCTTTTACATGTTTATGTGTGTTTTTCTCTGTTTCACACTCTATTGCCCATCCTGGACCGCCAGTACCAGGCATACCTCCTGCACCTTCAGCAGAGTTAGGACAACCACCTTGTGCCATAAATCCTGGGATAACACGGTGGAATTTTAAACCGTTGTAAAATCCACTCTCAGCTAAATGAGCAAAGTTTGCAACAGTATTTGGTGTTTCTTCTGGGTAAAGTTTTACCCACATTACACCTTTGTTAGTTGTGATCTTTGCCCATTGCTTTTTTTCAATGTCGCTTAAATCATACTCTTTAAGTTTTTTTCCAAACATTAAACTTCCTCTTTAATAATAATTTTTGAAATTATAGTATGATTTCATTAATTTAATAAGAGGATCTGTTTTGGAGTACTGGAATCATATATATGAACATTTTAATCCTGTAGCATTTCATTTATTTGGTATAGGTGTTCATTGGTATGGGATTATGTATGTTTTGGCACTTGTGAGTGCTTTAGGGATAGGAAAATATTTTTTAGATAAATGGCAATTTGAATTTACTTCAGAGCAATTAGATAAGTTTTTTATATATATTGAAATAGGGATCATTTTAGGGGCAAGATTAGGATATATTCTTTTTTATGATCCAAACACTTTCTATTATCTTACTCATCCTTGGCAGATATTCAATCCTTATCAAAATGGTGAATTTGTAGGGATACGGGGAATGAGCTATCATGGAGCAGTGATAGGTTTTTTTATCGGTTCGTATCTCTTTTATAAAAAATACCATGTGAGTTTTGGTCGTATTATGGATCTTGTAGCGATCTCTGTTCCTTTAGCCTATGTGTTTGGGCGTATAGGGAATTTCCTCAATCAAGAACTTATAGGTAGGTCAACAGATGTACCTTGGGGTATCTATGTTGATGGAGTGCTTCGTCATCCTTCACAACTTTATGAAGCATTTTTAGAAGGGATTTGTGTATTTATAGTTGTATATCTATGGCGAAAGATTCAGCGTTTTGATGGAGAATTGATCCTTGTATATGGTGGAGCATATGGTATTTTCCGTGGAATCGCTGAAGCATTTCGTGCACCTGACCCACAGATAGGGTATCTCTGTTGTGATTTTGTTACACTTGGAATGATTTTAAGTTTAAGTATGAGTGTTGTTGCTGTAATTTTATGGTTTTACTTTAAACAAAAATCAACTAAAAAAAATAAATGATATAAATTAAAGCTATATTTATTATTATGCTCTATAATTCTTTTAAAAAAAAGGTATAGCAATGTTTGCAGATGAAGATCTTTATGAAGCAGTAGAAAACTTTTTACCACAGGTAAGTGAGTATGTAAGCTCTCATGGGGGAGGTATCTCACTTCTTGGTGTAAAAGATGGAAAGGTGTATATAACACTTACTGGAGCATGTGGTGGTTGTTCGATGAGTTTGATGACGACAAAAATGGTCGTTCAAAGAAAACTTCGTGAACTTATTCATCCTCAACTTGAGGTGATCAATGTTGATGGAACACCAGAAAATGCTCTTCCAAGTGATGTGTATAAAAAATGAACGAGATAGCTCTTTTTAGTGCTATCACTTTTTTCCTCTCTATCCTCTTTTCTATGGGAGGTGCTGGAGCAGGGGTAGCGATAATCCCTATATTTAACTTCTTAGGACTAGATTTTACTCTAGCTAAAGCAATAGGGCTTTTTGCCGGTGCTTCAACAACCATTACTTCAAGTGTTATGAACATCAAAAGAAAAGTAGTAGAGTACTCTTTTGTGATCCCAATAGCTTCTATGATGATGATATTTGCACCGCTTGGAGCTTACAGTAGTTCTTTTATAGATGAAGAGGTTGTGAAATTCTTTTTTATGTTGATGCTTTTTTATTCTGCATCAATGATGATGTTTGGAAAGAAAAAAGCACTTTTACATGTAAACTCAAGATGGGTACTTTTTGTTGTTGGAGCAGTTGTTGGATATCTAGCAGGATTGCTTGGAGTAGGGGGTGGGAATATTTTGATCCCTTTATTGGCACTTCTTGGGTTTGAACCAAAAAAAGTTGCTGTTGCTGTTAGCTTCGTTGTGCCTTTTTCAGCATTAGGGTCGTTCTTTACCTATGCGAGTTATATTGATATCGATTATGTTTTACTGTTAGCTGTTTCTCTTAGTGCAATAGCTGGTGGATATGTTGGTAATTATATGTTGCACTTTAAGTTAGAGCAACAACAAGTAAAAAAACTTATGGCGTTGTTGCTGTATGCATTGGCAGTGAAGTTGTTGTATCATTTTGTTGTATGATCTCTATCGCTTTGAGATGAAGGAGCGCATCTGCGATCTTCTTTCTTGCCTGTGTAACAAGTCTTGAAAAAGTGGGGCGAGAGATCCCCATCTTTTGTGCACATTCTTGTTGATACAATCCTTCATAATCTGCTAAGCGGATCGCTTCTGCTTCATCTTCACTAAGTAAAAGTGTTTCTAGATCGATCTTTTTGATACCGCAAGGTTTGAAACAGATATGACTGTGATCTTTTTCAACACAGCGCTGTATCTTTTTTCTTCCTCTCATTGTTTTTGTATCCATTTGACTAATATTTGAATATCTTCTGGAGATATCTTATCTTTAAATGAAGGCATAGGAATGTTTTTTGAATCATCCCATTTATGGATTGATCCCTCTTCTATGCTTTTTTTGATCTGTATTGGATTATTTTTATATCGTTTAGCAATTTTTGCAAAAGATGGACCAACAAGATCCTTGTTTGGTTTGTGGCATCCTAAACAGTTGTATTTGATAGCGAGTTTTTCCCCTTTTGGCATATGATTGAGTTTGTTTTGAAGTGCTTGTGCTTCATTGAGGTTTTTGACAGTAAAATGTTCGAACATATAGGTTGCTATCGCTTGAAGTTCATCTTCAGAAACGTTTCCTTTTTGTGAAGGCATTACACCATATGTTTGGAGACTTTTTTTATCGCAAAATGATTTTTTTGCATCAGGATAGAGAACATAGTCCTTTACAAACTCTATTGCTTTTGGGATACGATCACTTTCATTACTCACTTTGATAAAATCTTTGACATGAAAAGCAACAGCCATCATTGGTGGTGCTTTTTCATCTTCAAATGTTTTTGGAGGAAGGTCTAGGTTATGGCAAGCAGAACATTTTTCTTTGATCAGTTTTTCTCCATCAAGATTTGGTTTGAGTTTTTGTTCACAACCATAGAAGAAAAAAAAAGGTGTTATTGCTAAAAGAAGGTATCTCATTCAATCTTTCCTTCCAAAAAGTTATGGATCACTTCATCAGCACTTTCACCATCTTTTTTACGGATCTTTTTGATCTTTAGACCAATACTTTCTAATGCTTCTTTCATATTTTCTCCAACTGCTCTTACTAAAATGATGTCACATCCTTTTAAGTTTTGAACATCTTTTTTATGGGAGTTTGTATGTTCTTCATGATCATGGTGTTGATGATGGTGATGCCCACCATCGTGATGAGCATTGGGTATAAGCTCTAAAAGTTTTTCATCTTCATAGATGGCAAAATAACTACATTGTCCAGTACGTGTAACAATGGTTTTTTTATCTGAGTCTACTGCTACTACTATTTTCATATCATTCCTTTATTTTGAACATTTGTTCAAAATTATATTTAAAAAAAAGATAATGAGTCAAGATTTGCATATAAACTTTTAAGAACCAGCAAAGCTGGTAAGGTAAAGAGAAAATATTGAGAGAACTATTTGTTTTTTTGCTCTTTTTTTACACTTTTTACCCAAAGCCAATTTACTAAAAAATATCCTGCAATACTTCCAAAAACAGAGTAAAAAGCTGTTCCTACATAAAGAGGAATAAAGATTTTAGAAAGGTTGTTCTTGAACCATTCTAGGGTAAGTTCTACTGGCTCAGGCTGTATACCAAGAAAGAAACTTCCTGTAAGGTATTCCATATAATACATTGGTGGCATTGTTACTGGGTTGCTTAACCAACACATGGCAATTGCAACAGGAACATTGAATTTTATAAAAGGTGTTACAGCTACTACAGCAGCCATTTGCATAGGCATAGGGATAAAAGCTATAAAAAGTCCTATAAGGACTCCTCTAGAAATCATTTTACGATTTGCTGCAAAATACTCCTGAGGGATGTTGTATTTTTTTAGAAATTCTGTTATCTTTTTATGTTGTGTTGTCTTTTTCAACGCTTTTCTTAACATACTTTACACTTCTTAAAATGGTATTGTCGCATAGAATTGAACTAAGGCTTCATTATCCCATGGAAGAATAGGTAAAAGTCCCTCTTTATTGAAGTGATCAAAATTATATTTTGTATATTGAGCTTTTAAATGGAGTCCAACATTTTCATTTAAAAAATTAGCGTTTTCATAATTAATTTGAACTAAAAAGTCATCTTCTAAGTTTTCTCCACCCATATTCATATTGTATCTTTTTACATCTGCATAGATAGAAAGATTTTGTGTGAAGTTATAACTTGTTTCTAACTCTAAGACATGAGAAGCTTCCCCATTGTCAGTATCTTCTCTACTGTAGCCTCTTTCTTCTGGAGTGTCATCATCGATCTCTATATAATAAAATCCAGCATAAGCGTTTAATGCAAGCATAAAACCACCATTTGTATAACTGTATCCAAGACCTACATGTTGACGAATCTCTCTTTCTATACAGCTGACGGTATTTTGCTTATTATCAAGATAGATATACCATAATAGATTATTATTTTCATTGAAACTATATAAAGGACCATCGATATCAATAATATAGTTAAACCAAATAGGAAGATGGTCATCATCTAGTTCATCTTGGTCATTATCTAAGAATACTTCAGCTTTACCAAAAATATGGATATTGTTTGAAGTAGTGTGTTTTACGAGGATTCCGGCATTGAGTCCAAGTGTATGTGAAGTACCATCCTTTATATGTGCTGGCACACCATCTGTTTTGATATCACTTACTATAAAATCATGTGCACCGACACTTGCTTCGTAAGTAACAGCAGATAGTGAACTGCCGATAAATAGTGATCCTGCTAAAAAATATTTTACTAACTTCATTTGTATCCTTATGAAAGTGAAAGTTTTTTGGCATTATACCAAAAAGCTTGGTATAATTTCGCAATAGATTAAAGGAAAATGTATATGGGTTTTAAAAAATTTGGCTTAAATGAAAAGATACTTCAAAGTATCGAAGAATTAGGATTTGAAGAACCTACTTATATACAAGAACGTGCTATTCCTGTTATACTTGATAAAAAAGATGTTTTTGCTACAGCACAAACTGGAACTGGAAAAACTGCTGCATTTGCTTTACCGATACTGCATCGTCTGAAAAAAAACGATCCTAAAAAGATACGGACTCTTATCTTGGCTCCTACAAAAGAGTTGGCTTTGCAGATCACAGATGATATCAAAAACTATGCAAAGTATATGGATATTAAGAGCATTATGATCGTAGGTGGAGAAGAGCTCAGTGCACAAAAGAGAAAGCTTAGAAGTGGTGTCGATATCATTGTGGCAACTCCTGCAAAGATCAAAGAGCATATAGAAACAGGACTTGATCTAAAAGAGATAGAATTTTTTGTCCTTGATGAAGCAGATCGTATGCTTGATATGGGATTTGTCAAAGATATACGTCGTATAGATGAACATCTCAGTAGAAAACATCAAACCCTTCTTTTTAGCGCAACCATAACAGATAAGGTGCGAAAGCTTTCAAAACTGCTTTTAAAAAAACCAACCTTTATAGAAACAGCGAAAAAAAATACAACCGTAGAAAATGTAAAACAGATCGCCTATAAGATAGATACTCCACAAAAAGCTGAAGCAACGGCATACTTGATAGGTCGTGGAAATTATGAGCAGGTTTTGGTCTTTACCAAAACAAAAAAAAGTGCTGATGAACTTGTAGAAGAGTTGAAAACCTATGGTCTTAAAGCTCAAACGATCCATGGAGATATACAACGAAGTACAAGGCTTCGCCGTATAAAAGAGTTCAAAACAAAGAAGTTTCAAGTACTTGTTGCTACTGATATCGCTTCAAGAGGATTGGATATTGTTGGGCTTCCTTGTGTTATCAACTATGAGCTTCCTGCGAGTTTGAGTGATTATATCCACCGTATAGGAAGAACAGGAAGAGCTGGGAAAAGTGGTATAGCGATCTCTCTTTTGGATATTTATGAGCGATATGATATAAGAGAGGTGGAAAAGATCATCGATCAAAAGATACCACAGATAGAGCTTGAAGGGTTTGAAATAGATCCAACACTCAAAAGAGAAGATCGAGAAAAGATAAAACTCAAAAGTGAATACCAAAACCAATATCAACGAAAACGACCAAAGAAAAAACCAGTAAAACAAAAAAAGAGAAAAACTACAAAAAGGGACAGATAATGGAGTTATGTGTAGCACTTGACTTACCGACAAAAGAGGAAAATTTAGCACTTGTTCAAAAGATAAAAAACTATGATATATGGCTGAAAGTGGGTTTAAGAACATATATACGAGATGGAGAGGGATTTTTAGAAGAATTAAAAAAGATCAACCCTGATTTTAAGATCTTTTTGGATCTCAAGCTCTATGATATCCCAAATACAATGGCAGATGCCGCAGAATCGATCATGGGGCTTGGTGTAGATATGTTCAATGTTCATGCCAGTGCCGGGCGTCGTGCTATGCAAACAGTGATGGAGCGTTTAAAAAAATATGAAAAACGCCCGATTGTTTTAGCAGTAACTGCTCTTACTTCTTTTGATGAAGAGGAGTTTCAAGCGATCTACCATGAACCTATAGCTTCTAAAGCGGATCAATTTGCCAAAGATGCGTATGAAAGTGGATTGGACGGAGTAGTATGTAGTGCATTTGAAAGTAGTTCTATCAAGTCGATCACTTCAGAGAGTTTTATGACACTAACTCCTGGTATCCGCCCTTTTGGAGAAGATGCAGGGGATCAAAAAAGAGTTGCTGATGTTGCATATGCTAAAAATGCAGGTGTTGATTTTATCGTGGTTGGACGACCGATCTATAAATCAGATGAGCCTGCAAAAGTTATAGAAAAGATTTTAGAACAAATTTAGATATTTGCCTTTTTTTTAAGGTAAATATTATCTAAATATCATTATAATTTCGACCTACAAAGCAAATGGACAGATGGGTGAGTTGGCTGAAACCACTTCCCTGCTAAGGAAGCGTACTCGTAAGGGTACCGAGGGTTCGAATCCCTCTCTGTCCACCACTTCATTTTTTATACTTTTTATTTTTTCGTTTTGCAAGTTCTTCTTTTTTTCTTTTTATCCGTTGTTTGATTTTTTCGATTTTATTTTGTTCATATTCTTCAAGTTCTATATTGATATGTTCTACTTCTTCACCTATTTTGACAGAGAGCATTTCTGATT
>Ga0256843_1001467_pt1 | contig 18627 bp, 20 predicted proteins | sample AlvinellametaG_FD_191572 | JGI IMG/M metagenome (GOLD analysis project Ga0256843, IMG submission 191572) | Pompeii worm associated microbial communities from hydrothermal vent at the East Pacific Rise, Pacific Ocean - Alvinella | ecosystem: Host-associated > Annelida > Integument > Unclassified ... | reverse complement strand
GGGCGCCGGGCGGGGAGTTTCGATATACTACCTCGTCAGGACCCCCTATGCTTACAGGGAAGGTTACATCTCGGTCCTTGTAAAGTACACGATAGGGGACTCCAAGCGGCGTATCGCGAAGAGCACGAGGATAACCGTGATCTGGCGGCCGTGGACCGAAAGCAAGGCGGTACTGAAGGAGGCCTACAAGAACAACTACCAGTGGCTCTACGGTCGCTTCCTCGTGGATGAGTACTGGGTCAAGAAATACAACTCGACTCCCATCTTCGATCCCGCCACGCTCCGGAAGGTGGCCCTCCCGATAGTGAACTCATCGACGTCCGAGGTGGAGGCCGCTAAGAGGCTCTACAAGTGGGTTGTGGACACCTACAGGCTCGGGGGCAACACCACAACGTTGAACCCCGATGAAATGCTTCATAAAAGCACTCTGAGTGTGCCCGAAGCTCAGATTCTGCTGACGAGCCTGCTGAAGTCTGTAAACATTCCTGCAAGGGTTGTGACCCTCTACAACGGGACCGACTGCACGATAAACCCGATAACCGAGTTCTACACTGCCGATGGGTGGAACGTTATCGACGTCAGGCAGGGCATAGTGGGGCCTGTGGACGAGTTCTTGGCCAGCAGGAGGTTCCCGAAGATATACCAGCTGGTTACTGAGAATGGGTACAGGATAGTCGCCCAGGCCCCGCAGGATATGTCGGGCCATGAGCACGTTGACATCACCCCCTATTTCTTCATCAACCTCCGGGACAGGCTCTTCAAGCAGGTGTCCCAGAAGGTTAGGCCCGAGCTCAGGTCCAAGCTCAACCTGATCCTTGAGGGGCTCGACGACAACGAGGAGCTCTACACGCTCTTTCTGTTCTCCTCGGCACCCGCCGACGAGCTCAACGGGATCCTCCAGGAGTATAGCGCGAGCACGATTCAGAAAACGATAAAGCCTATATATGAGTTCTACTGGGGCGTACCCTGGAGCTGGGACTTCACAAAGTACTGGCGGATATTCGTGGAGGGATTGCCGTGATAGCCGTACTTCGCCTTGGCCACAGGCCGGAGAGGGATAAGAGAATGACAACCCACGTGGCTTTGACGGCGAGGGCCTTCGGGGCAGATAAAATAATCATTGCGGCTGAAGAGGATGAGCACGTCAGGGAGAGCGTCGAGGACGTCGTGAGGAGATGGGGAGGGCCGTTCGAGATAGAGTTCAACCCCAGCTGGAAGAAAATCCTGAGGGAGTGGCGCGAGAGGGGCGTTATAGTTCACCTGACGATGTACGGGGTGCACATAGACGACGCGATGCCGAGGCTGAAGGGGGAGCTGAAGGCTGGGAGGGACTTCCTAATCGTCGTCGGTGCCGAGAAGGTGCCGCGCGAGGTTTACGAGCTGGCGCACTACAACGTGGCCGTCGGAAATCAGCCCCACAGCGAGGTGGCGGCACTGGCTGTCTTCCTCGACAGGCTTCTCGATGGAGATGGACTGAGAAAGGAATTCGCCGGTGCCCGGCTTAAGATAGTCCCACAGGAGCGGGGAAAGAAAGTCATCGAGCTGGAGTGATGGGTGATGGTCCTCAACAACTACCGCGAGAACGTGAGGGGCTACCTTGAAGCGATGGTGAGGCCCCTCGCAAAGGTGGGGCTGACTCCAAACGCGGTAACGGTGATCGGCCTGCTGTTAAGCCTCCTCGCGGCTTACCTTTTCTACCTGGGAGAAGCGAGGCTCGCCGCCCTGACACTCCTCATCGGCTCCCTTGTGGATGCCCTCGATGGGACGCTGGCGAGGCTCACAGGGAAGACCAGCCGCTTTGGGGCTTTCCTCGACTCCACGCTCGACAGGATAAGCGACGGGGCGATACTCTTTGGAATGGCCCTCGGCTCCCTCGTGGACTGGAGGGCAGCGTTCCTGACATTCATGGGGGGCTACCTCGTGAGCTACGAGCGCTGCAGGGCGGAACTGGCCGGCTCAGGAAAGCTTGCGGTGGGAATAGCCGAAAGGGCGGAGCGGCTTTTGATACTCATGGCGTTCTCCTTTGCGGGGCCGGATTACGTCAGGTACGGCGTCTACATTGTGGGAGTCCTTGCGTGGGTAACTGCCGTCCAGAGGTTTTACGTGGCCTATCAGCGGCTCAAGTAAATGGGAGGGGAATGACGAAAATTTCGCTATCTGAGGTTTCGATGAAGAGCCCTGCCGTTGCCGACCCCTCATTTTTCCAGCAGGCCCTTCACGATTTCGACGACCTCGCTCAGCTTTGAGACAACGAAGTGGCAGTTGGTCCAGAGCTCTCTCTTTTCCCCCTTCGGGTCAAGGAGGACGCTCATCATACCTACGTTTCTGGCACCAACGCAGTCCTTAGCCGGGTTGTCGCCGACGTACAGGGCTTCTTCAGGCTTCACACCGGCTTTCTGAAGGGCTATGAGGAAGGGCCGTGGATGGGGCTTGAAATAGCCGGCCTCTTCGCTCGTCGTTATGCTGTCGAAGAGGCCGTAGATTCCAAGGGCTTTAAGATGACTTTCGATGTAATCGTTGTCAGAGTCGGTGATTATTCCAACGTGGAGCCCGAGTTCCTTGAGGGCTTTGATTGTATCAACGGCATCGGGGAAGAGTTTGCCATGACGGGCGTGCATCTCCAGGCTTATCTCCCAGAACTCCTTCGGAACGCTGAACCCGTACCGCTTCGCAACCAGTTTCAGGGCCTCCGTGTCAACATCTCGTATTTTCCTTGCCTCTTTCCCTGCCAGCTCAGCGAAGAGTCTTGAGCTTTCCTCCTCGTAGGCTTTCCAGACTTCTTCCGGGTTAAGCTCCGCGCTGGCCCTTCTCAGGACCTCTCTGATGATGTTGAGGTGGGTTTCGTTCTCCCCCTCCTTTGTTATGAGGGTCCCAACGAAGTCAAAGAAGACCGCTCTCATTTTCATCACGGGGGGCCATCTCCCCGGGCTCTTAAAACGGTTTCTTGACATTTTGACAAATTTATGCCGGATTTTTGGCCAAATATGGCACCATGACAGGAAAATTATGGAAATTCTTTTAACGAAAGACCGCGGTTGATGATTGAGGGAGGTATCGGGATGGAGGCCATACTGCTCGTCTGGGGCGTCCGGGACGAGGTTCTGAGGAGGATTCCTGTCGAAGGATACTGGCTTTACGGGGAATACGATTTCATAGCAAGGGTGGAGTTCTCCACGGGGGAAGAGATGGAGGAATTCGAGCGGAGGATAAGGCGCATAATCCGCGGTGGGACCTTTAAACTGATTCCGGTTGAGCTCTCGGCGGTTAAGGGGGAGAAGGGGAGTGCCATAACCTACCTCGAGAGCCCTAAAGTTTTGGTTCCATAAGTCCCCTTTTCTTCAGCTCCTCATAGGCACGCCGCAGAGCTTCGCGGATGAGGTACCGCTTGTTTAACCCGCCGAGCCTGTATGCGGCTTTCCTGAGGCTCCCGGTTCTCATGAAGAGTTCGAGGAGCTCTCTATCCTCTTCGGGCAGTTCCAGATGCTTGAGAGCCTTTTCGGCTATTTCCGCCGGCAGGTTGCCCTCGTAAGCGTAGTCGGAGCTTGTTATTGGTCTCTGGAACTTATCCACCAGCCTGAAAACGATGACGTGCGCCGTGGAGTCGTCTTCGACCCTTTTGTAATGTTCCCTCAGGGCGCGGATCAGCTCATCCCTGCTCTGAAACCCGTCGAGAAAGGCGTCTTCGTCACTGAGTTCTCTCACCTTTTTGCTCTCCACCCTCTCTATTACGGCCCGTCCAATCGCATAGCCGCCGGAATGTATCAAAACAGTGTCCCCCGGCTTCAGGTTTGGTTTCCTTCCGAGCCGTACAGTAGCCCTCTTCTTTCCGGCGAGTATTGCCTCTCGGTACCTTCCGTCGAATTCGAGGTGTCTCATCTCTCCTCACCGAGGAGTTTGAACTTTATGGCTATCACACCGTAGCGGTTCTCCTTCCACTTGGGATAGAGGTTGTGGAACCGCTTAACCGCCCTCTCAAAGCTTGGCTCATCAGGAAAGACCTTGGATATGGGTTCCTCTCTGAGCGCCTGTCTGAACGTCTCGTACGTCCTGACCCCGGTTACGACGGCCGGTACCGAATCGTTGAAGATTATCCTGTCCCCCGGCTTGATGCCCTTTAGGTATGGGTACGCCGCCCTGAGCTCTATCCTCTTCCTCCCGGACTTGATCTGGTCCAGATACTCCTCCTTTACCCGGATTTTGTACACCTTCATTTTGACTCACTCTTGCCCTTTTCGGCCCTAATTCAATGGAAACTTTTAAATCCTTTAGTGTCCAAATGGAGTATGGGTGTGAGACTATGAAGCACGGTGCCCAGGCGGCTATTGAGTATCTTTTCATGCTTGCGGCAGTCTTAGTCCTGGTTCTCTACGCTGCGAGAGTTGTGCTGAACGGAACCAAGGACATGACGGACGCTGTAAGCAGTTACGTTAAGAGCGTGCGAGAGCAGATTCTTGAAGGTCTTTGAGGTGAAATCATGGAGTACCTTCCCCTTCTTCTCGGCGTGGTTATGGGAGTTATTACCTCCTACACGGACATAAAAACCGGCTTTGTCGATGATATCCACGTTTTTCCAACCCTCGCCCTCCTCGGAAAACTCCTGGGCTGGGAGGATGAAGAGTCAGGCGGGTTTCTGGATAAAATCCCCGTTCCGGCCGTGGAGGGGGGCATCATCTACTATCTCTACCGGGGATTTTCGGAAGGGAACACACTGCTGGCCCTCTCGGGAGTTTTAGGGTTCCTCGTAGGCTTCGGGCTGGGGTTGCTCCTCTACTACCTCGGGGGATGGGCCAGCGGGGATGCCGTTATCCTCGCCGGTTTCTCGGCACTACTCCCATACCCTCCGGCCTCCGCCAAGGTCGTGCCGCCATACGCCGTTAATTATCCCCTCTACCCGCTTACAATTTTCCTGAACAGTCTGATGGCGGTGTTCCCTTTTATCCTGCTTTACGCCTTTGGAGTGATACTCTACCGGCGCGAGTTTGAGGAGATGAAAGAGATTCTGGTGTCCAAAATAGGGATAACCCTCCAGGTGGGCTTGTGGGTGATGGCAGCGTTGGGAATAAAGCTTCTCCTTGCGGGTTTAACCGGCTGGATGCTCGTCGGTCTTGGCTCATGGCTCTTCACGGTCTTGCTCCTCTTCATCTTCGGCAAATACAGAAAGGTTGGAAACGTCATAGCCACCGCAATGGTCGCCTATATGCTCTACATTAACCCAGAAAGGACGGTTTCCCTGTTTATCCGGTTGCTGGTGATCCTCTACATCCTGAGGCTCTTTTATGCCCTGGTGTCGTACATCAGGAAGAAAGTTCTGATGGAGGAGGTCCCGGTGGAGGCCCTCAGAGAGTGGGACATCCTCGGCGAGACGATATACGAGCACAACTTGTGGCCAATGCGGGACAGACGCTCCTCCTGGGACAGGATAAAGGAGGCCTTTGGGAATAAGGATGTCTCCGCCCTGAGGGGGCCTCCGGGTAGGATAATAGCCTCACCCACCGCCGATGGCCTCACAAAGGAGCAGATCGAGGAGCTGAGAAGGTACGTTGAGATGGGGATGCTCGAGAACAGCTTCCTCAGAAAGAAGTCGATGCCCTTCGCGCCGGCGCTCTTCATAGGTTTTCTGATAAGCTACTTCTGGGGGGACATATTCTGGTGGATCCAGCTCAAGATGGCCGGGCTGTGAGAAAAGGATTTAAAACCGCTGCCGAACCTTCATCCGGCCCGGCGCCCGTCCACCCCGCGGAGGAGTGAGGCGGGGGTTCCGGCCGGGCTAACAGGGGGATGACGAGCTTTTGCTTTGCTGAACGGTGACGAACACGCCCTTCACTGACCCCGTTCTTCAATGAGCCCCCTGACTATCTCCATGACCTCGTAGAGGCTCTCTACGTTGTGGTCGCCCTCCACTCCCTCGTGGGGGTTTATCGCTATGCTCACGTCTGCCTCCCTGAACATGCTCAGGTCGTTGTACCCGTCGCCAACCGCTATCGTCAGCTCGGGTTTCAGCTCCTCCTTGAGCTCCCGCAGGATTGTCCCCTTGCTCTTGAAGTCTACGAGGGGGTTGACCTTCCCGGTGACGACGCCGTTCTCGTCGAAGATGAGCTCGTTGGCGAAGACGTAGTCGACCCCGAGTTCCCTCGCAATCCTTCCCGCGAGGCACATCAGACCGCTGCTGAGTATCGCTATCCTGAAGTCGTTTTTCCTGAGGAACTCTATGAGCTCCCTCGCACCCTCCATGTACTCCACGGAGTTCGCCCATTCCATGATCTCCTCCCGCGTGCGGCCTTTCCAGAGGGATGCGTCGAGGTCGGCCCACTCCACGTAGTCTATCTTTCCAGCGAAGAAGAGCTCGGCGTATTCTCTCCCCTTCTCCCAGGTCCCGAACCGCTTGTGGAGCTCAACCCAGCTGGAAACTGACTTGACAAGGGTTCCCTCGAGGTCGAAGGCTATCAGTCTGACCATTCTACCACCTGGAAAAAGAGCCGGGCTTGGTCTTAAAAGCCTACTCCCTCCAGCCGTGCTCTCCTATGAGCGGCACGAAGGCAACGCCGCCCCATCGCTTTTTCATTATCCTCCCGCTTTCGTCCTTCGTCACGACGTAGAGGTCCTGCCACAGGTGGTGTTTTCCGACAGGTATTATGAGTTTCCCTCCCGGCTTCAGCTGTTCTAAAAGCGGCTCCGGAATCTTCGGCGCCCCCGCAGTGACGATTATCCTGTCGTAGGGCGCTTTGGGCGGGAAACCCTTTGTACCGTCCCCTGGGATCACGTGGACGTTTCTCACTCCTGCCCGCTCAAGGTTCCGCCTCGCGAACTCGACCAGCTCGGGAATCCTCTCGATGGTGTAGACGTCGTTTTTAACGAGCTCCGCTATTAAAGCTGCGTTCCACCCGCTGCCGGTTCCTATCTCGAGGACGTTCATTCCGGGCTTTAGTTCGGCCAGCTCGAGCATTATCGCCACCATGGGGGGTGCGCTTATCGTCTGCCCCGCGGGGATGGGCAGGGGTTCGTCGACGTGGGCATAGTCCCGGTAGCGCCGCTCAACGAAGAGGAATCGCGGATATTTCAGAAACGCATTTTTCACAGCTTCACTGCGTATTATTCGCTCTCTGACGAGCGCTTCAACGGTTTTCTCCCATCTCCTCCGGAGTTCTTCCTCGGAAATCATCCCGACCATCGAGAAAGAGTACTTCCTCCGGAATTTAAGAGTTGCGAGAAGGCGAATAGTGGCCGGCGGCGTTCCCGGTTTCCCGCCCCCTCTCGGAGGGCAGTACACCCGGAAACGCTGGCGGGCTTAACTTCCGGGGTCGAAACGAGTCCGGGTGTGACCCCGCCGCTATGACCGCCGTACCGATACATACCTCCCGCGGTGGATTTATAAATCTTGTGGTTTAGTTGGGGCTGATGAGCGAGGATGTACTTGAATTTATACGGCTGGTCCGGGGCCCAGAGCGACTGACACCTGCCAGACGGGCCCGGGAGTTTCAGATGAAAGTTCAAAGGGCCAAGATAGGCGACAGAATCGAACTGAGAGGTTTTCTGCTGATGCGGGAACCGCCCAATTCTCCCCGGGATGCGCTCTACTACCTGCTGTCTCCTCTCTCCCCTTCGGAGCTCAAATCCCTCCCGCGCGATGAACTCCGGCCCTACGTGGTTTTGAGGATAGGGGAGGCATCAAAGGTTTCTGGGAGGCTGTACTCGGGGGCCCATGTCCGGGTCAGCGGCCTCGTTCATGCCTACCCCTGGGGCATGATGAAGGAGATATTCGTCGAAGAACTCCTGGTGGAGGACTACTCGGCCCACTGGCTTGAGTTATCAGACGTTGCCCTAACTAAGTCGGAATTTGAGTCCCTCTTCATGGACACGATATACGCGAACTACGACTTTGAAAAGGCGCTTGTCTATTCTCTGTTTGCATCGCCAACGCTCGTGGGTTCTCATCTGCCATGGGGAGAGGGGGTTTCCTTCTCTGCGTTTAAATCAGACGAGAGAATAGCCCTGTCTGTTTGGGAGACCTTCAGGTACCTCCATTCCCTTCTTCCATGGGAGCTGAGACTGAAGCGCGATCCCTGGACGGAGTACGTTGACCCGCACCTTGGGATCGACTTCAGGCTCAGGGATCCAAACAACACAGGGGTGGCCTACTACGTGCCCACGAGCAGGAGCATGTTGAAACGAGGTGTTCCGGCCCCCAAATGGGCGCTCCCGTTTTTTGAGAAAAAATCCGCCGTCTTTCTCGAGTCCAAGGGGATGGTGTCGCCCGATGATCCAACCGCAAGGCTTTCGGAGTCGCCCTTCATTCTCACGGAACCCATCGCATACGAGCGCAATAGGGAGCTTGAGGAACTGATGCCGAACGTTGTTGCGACGATATTCCTCCAGCGGGCAAGACTGGGTTCCCTGAACGTGGGAGAGCTCGGAACTTTCCGGAGGAAGTTTGAGGACTGGCTCGTGAAGAACAGGCGGGAGTATGGGGAGAAGTTCGACGCCCTGAGGCTGAGTGGCATGGTGTTTGAAACGAACACAAGGTACCTTCTAAGCGCCCATCTCCTCGGCTCCATGGCCCGTTTTGAAGGGAAGCTTGAAAAGGGCCTCATCAACGATGTCCTGTTGATCAACCAGGAGATTCTCGATATGTGGATGAACGAGCTCCCTCCGGAGACCCTCATGAAGCTCGTTAAGAACTACGAACGTTATATCAGCGCCGACAGGCGTTCCAACATTGCCCTCAGCGTTTTCATGGACCTGGAGTCCGTTTCAAAGGATGGGAGCGTTTCGGTGGAGGAGTTCATCGGGGCCTTGGTGTCCTACGGCTTCAGCAGAGTGGACGCGGAAAGAACTCTAAAACGGTTGATGGCTGAGGGTTACCTCTACGAACCTTATGCAGGCAGGCTCAGGTTAATACGGTGATTTTGATGTCAAAGAAGAAGTTCATACGCCAGAAGGAGCAGAGGGAGAAGAGGCGAATAGCAAGGGAGAGGGTTGAGACCCTGTTCACTTTAGCGGAGAGGGTTTTCCCCTACGACCCGGAACTCGCCGACAGATACGTCGAGATAGCGCTGGCGGTTCAGCAGAAGGCGAGAATAAGGCTCCCGAGGAAGTGGAAAAGACGGTACTGCAAACGCTGTCACTCCTTCCTTGTGCCGGGCAAAAACGCAAGGGTCAGGCTCAGGAGCAGGCCCTATCCGCACGTTGTCATTAAGTGTTTCAACTGCGGGCACATCATGAGGTATCCGTATCTGGAAGAGAAGAGGAGAAAAAGGGTAGAAAAGGCTTAGCTCACGGCTTGTGGGGCTTCGTGCCACCACCCGAGTTCGAGGGCATGCTGTTGCTCGTGGTGTTTCCTGGCATTGAGGTGCTTGTGTTGGAGGTCATTGTCGTGTTGGAGGGCATCGGGGCTTCTTTCCTGTAAAGCTCTTTTATCATGGACTTGACTTCCTTTATGAGTTTCTTGGCCTCCCTGTAGTCCCCCTTCTGGATGGCCTCTTTTAGCTTGTCCATGGTCTTGGTGACGTTGGTGACGTTGTAGCCGAGCTGTGCCATCATCCTCACCTGGGCCTCGAGTTTGAGGTACTCCATCTGGAGGCCCATTTCCTGGTGGTGCTTGATGGTGGTCTTCATTTCCATGCAGGAGAGCTTCAGCATCTCTTCCGTCCGGGTCTCGAGTTTGAGCATCAGCTGGTATGCCTCGGTGTAGTTTCCTGCCTGCAGGGCCTTGTTCGCCTGCTCCATAAGCTTTTCAAGGGTCTGGAGCTCCTCTTTGGACTGGGTTGAGTTCGTGATGTTGAGGATTTCCTCCACAGCGGCTATCCTCTCCTGGAGTTTCTCCATAAGCCTCAGAGTCTCAGCCGCGGTGATGTTTGCCTGGATCTCCCTGGCCTGGCAGCTGCACTTCCTGAGCTCCTCCTTGACCTTCTCCATAATCTTCTCCGAGGCCCTGGTCTGAACCATAACGGTGTTCCTGACCTGGAACTTCTTCATGAGGGCCGTCACGTTGGTGCTCTCGTTCACGTAGACTATCATTGAGCGGTTCTGGAGGGCGAGCCTAAGTGCCAGCTTCATTGCGGCGGTGTCGTTTCCGGCAACCATAACGCTGCCGTTGAATTTGATGCCGAACATTGCGCTGGCGTTCTCTATCACAGCGAGGTCTGTCTCGTACCTGTTGGGTCCCCACCAGCGGTAGACAGTGATGTTGTACTCTTCAAGGTCCTCGACGTACTGTGAAACCACCGCGTCGGGTCCGCCTATTATTATCACCTGATCGGGGGAGTATCCTATTATTTCAGCGGTTACGTTCGGGTCGTAGATCCCCCAGGTGGTCGTTACAACTATGGCTCCCGTAATGTTTGCAAGGTACTGGGCAAGGGTGTGGTCGGCGGCGTTGTCACTTACAAGTATTACTGTGGTTCCGGTATCGCTTGCGGCGCTGGTCTCACTGAAGGCCAGTGGCGTTACTACCATCAGCAACCCCAGGAGGATTGCCCATATCTTTTTGCCCATCATGGCGCATCACCGATAGATCCTACGAAAAACTCCTATTTAAGGGATTTTGCGGGAAAACAAGGAATTCTGCCCGGGATTTTTGGAAACCGGGCTTTAGCCGGCGTTTCTCTGGATTTCAATTTTTCAAGAAACGTTCCATTGGGTTCAATATTGTTCCAAAAGCCCTCTCGACGAGTTTATCATGAACAGGCCATTTGTCGTTGCAGTTACTCCCCCAAACTCTCCTCTTCTGGGAGTATGGCAACGGCCCTGACGGGGCTTCCCGATCCCCCGGCTATCTTCAGGGGAAAGCCGATGAACTGGAATTCTCTCCCAAGCAGAAGCTCAAGGTTTCTCAGGTTCTCGAAAATCGGTACCTCCTCGCTCAGGAGTATGGTATGGACGGTTGAATCGCCGATACTCATTGCATCAGTCCCCACTGCCTTAACTCCCTCTGCTACCAAAAAGAGAGCGACCTCCGGAGAGAGTTCCCGCCCACCTGTCAGGAAAAGGGTTATCCTGTCGTAGTAGCCCGTGTCGGGTATCTCATCGAGCCTGACTGCCCCTTCACTGCCTCTGACGTCCACGACGAAGCCCCTTCCCATGAATTTGTCAAGGGGAATTTCGTCCACGGTCTTTCCCCCCGGAACGAAGTGCGCCGGGGCATCAACGTGCGTCCCCGAGTGCTCACCGAGCTTCAATGAGTTCATATAATAGCCGTCCCGCTCTATAAACGCCCATGGGCGGATTCTGACCTCTGGATCGCCAGGGTAGACGGGAGTCCTATCTGAGAGGGGGACTGAGAGGTCTATTATCATGGACTCACCTGAGGGAGAACGCTCTCATTCCTATAAACCTTGTGCCCAAAAGGTATTTTAAGCCGCCTCCAATTTTTATTGGTGGTGTTGGTGGACTGCACGAAGGATTACTGCGTCAAGGACATCTCTCTCGCACCGAGCGGGGAGAAGAAGATTGACTGGGTCTCGCGTTTCATGCCGGTTCTCCAGACGATAAGAAGGGAGTTCGAGAGGGAAAAGCCATTCAAAGGTGTTAGAATCGCCACGACGCTCCACCTTGAGATGAAGACGGCCTTCCTGCTCCTGACCCTCAAGGCCGGAGGAGCGGAGGTCTCCGCGGCCGCAAGCAACCCGCTGAGCACCCAGGACGACGTGGTAGCGGCCTTGGCAAAGGCCGGCGTCAAGGTCTACGCGGTCAGGGGAGAGAGCCGGGAGGAGTATTACGAAAACATGCACCGCGCCCTTGACATAAGGCCCAACATCATCATAGACGACGGCGCGGACATGATAAGCACCGTCCACCGCGAAAGGCAAGAGCTGATAGACGAAATCTGGGGCGCGAGCGAGGAAACCACGACCGGCGTTATCAGGCTTCGTGCGATGGAGAAGGACGGGGTTCTGAGGTTCCCAATAATAGCGGTGAACGACTCCTACACGAAATACCTCTTCGACAACCGCTACGGAACGGGACAGTCAACATGGGACGGCATAATCAGGACCACCAACCTGCTCGTCGCCGGAAAGAACGTCGTCGTTGTCGGCTACGGCTGGTGCGGAAGGGGAATAGCGATGCGCGCTCGGGGCCTCGGCGCTACTGTTATAGTCGTCGAGGTTGACCCGATTAGGGCCTTGGAGGCGAGGATGGACGGCTTCCTCGTCATGGACATGAAGGAGGCCGCTAAGATAGGTGACATCTTTGTCACATCGACCGGCGATATCAAGTGCATTCGGAGAGAGCACTTTGAACTCATGAAGGACAACGTTCTGCTCGCCAACGCCGGCCACTTCGACGTTGAGATATGGAAGCCCGACCTTGAGGAGCTCGCCGTTGAGATAAGCGAGCCGAGGCCCAACATCCGGGAGTACAGACTCAAGGATGGCAGGAGACTCTACCTCCTGGCCGACGGAAGGCTCGTGAATTTGGCGGCGGCCGACGGCCACCCGGCGGAGATTATGGACATGAGCTTTGCCCTCCAAGCGAAGGCGGCGCAGTACATCACGGAGAACCATGAGGGGCTTGAGCCCAAGGTTTACGTCCTGCCGAGGGAGATTGACGAGACCGTCGCGAGAATTAAGCTCTCGGCTATGGGAATAAAGATTGAGAAGCTCACCGAGGAGCAGAGGTGCTATTTGGAGAGCTGGGAGCACGGGACGTAGGTACGTACAGGATGTACTGTTTTTCACCTTCTCTCCATTCTTTGGCTTTTGAGAGTGTCTGGGTCTCCCACGGCGATATAAGCACTACTACATCGGGAATGTTGTCTTTCCACTCAATTTTGAGGAGGATAGGCCTCTCCACAGGGAATCCTTTGGAGAGTTCGAAAGTAATGCTGTGTTCTCTCTTTTCTACAAGGTCTAAGTTAAAGGAATCCCCGACACGCATAAATCCCCTGAGGATCAGAATGGTCTCCTTGGGAGTTCTCTCTTCATTGCGGATATCCCCTTTAAACGCTACGACCAGCATTACCTGGGCTAAAATTAGAAGTGGTAGGAGCAGGAAAAGGGGAAGGAAGTTTCTGGGGGATTCTCCAAGGGAACTCCAGTAAAGGAGGGGTATTATCATCAGCAGTGCAAGGGGTATTGGGACTATGGACTCAACAAAAGAGAACACTGTGAGGTAGTCCCTATTGGCCTGAGTGGGAAGTTCTTTCTCGATCCACGTTAGGAGGAGGGACATTATGAATCCAAGTGCGAGTACTATTGCCCCCGGAACATATTTATTGAGCATCGAAACATCCATCCCAAAGACCGCGGGCATGAGATAGAGTATAATGCCGACTAAAAACGGGGGAAGGGTTTCGTTGGTGGTCAGTAAATTCACGATCGCTGGAATAAACACAACGGCAATTCCCAGGATGAGAGGGGGGATGTTGAATCTTCCTGCCAGACTCAAAACAATTCCTGTATTGGAGAGTAGCCACGCCACCGGGAACATGAAAACCAACAGAATGCCCTTGAGTTCCGTAGTTGAGATTCTAAATGGCATACGATATCTCCCTCAGTGTCCTTTTCAGGATGCGTAGCAGGTCCTCCTTTGATGTGTTCCATTCTATATGGTGGACCCCCAGCTCTTCCAGAATTTTGGCCTTGTGAAGTGTGGCGAGTGCCCCGTAAGATTCGTCCACGCTGCCATAGGGATTAATGTCGATGACTATGATATGGCATCCAAACGTTCGTCTTATCTGTTTTATAGTCTCTCGGAGTTCGTGCTTTCGGTATGGGAGAACGTTCGTGATGATAACTACGGCATTGACGTTTGGAATGTGCCTGGATCGTTCGATTGCCATATTCAGTGATTCTCTCTCCTTTAAAGATGGACCTGCTGAGAGCACGGTTTTCATGAACGAAGAAAACGCCTGAATACCCGTTCTCGGGCTGAGCAGTTTGCCGGCCCCTACAAGATACAGCCCGACTCTTAAGTTGGTTCTAAGAAGGGCGTTTATTATGGATATTGAGAGGCTCAGGGCACTTTCTAAAGCACCTTTGGTGATGTCTCCCGCACTCATGTTGGTCGTTGTGTCCATGTATATCATCACTGTTCCGGTTGATTCGGGTTCGTACTCATTGGAAAGAAGCGTGCCCAGTCTTGCACTTGCCTTCCAGTTTATGTCTTTGACTTGATCTCCGGGTCGGTACTCCCTTATTTCTTTGAACTCCCGTGAAGAAACTCCGGATGATGATTTGACAATGGGTAGCCCACGTTTTTTAGTTCGGATTTTTCGTATAGTGCCTGTCCTAATCTTTCCAATTCTGGGGCGGGCTTCAATGGGGATTTCGTCTCCAAAGAGTCCGTAGCTGACTTTGTGTACTCCCCAGAAATCCTTTCCAATGACTTCTACTGGGGAAATGGAGTGGATGCCTTTTTTCCTTGGTATGATCTTGTAAGTGTATTCAACCTCCAAGATCTTTCCAGGGTGTTTGATAAATACATGTCTTTTCTCCCCCTGCACCTCAAGTCCAGGGGATATGACGCTATCGATAAAAACCAATCCCGCTCCACGTTCAACAATGAGCTTTGTTCTCACGGTAGTGCTTTTACCCACGGCTACCTTGTTTGTGTCAATGGTGCGTTCGACTTTGAAGCCTGAAGGCGGTTCTGAGAGGAGGGAGTAGAACAGTACTGATGCAGGTATAAGGCTGGTGTAGGCAAGGCCCAAAACTCCAGTAAAGAGTGCTATGGCAAAAGGCGCCAGCATGGTGAAGATGAGGAACTTGGCCCGGTTCATTACTTGACCTCCCTATAGATTTAGTTTATTAAGGACGTCTCTCAAGATTTTGGCTCTTCGAGCCTGTTCTTTGCGGAGCCTTTTTTCGGTAATCCATGGTGGTGTAAGGAGAGAGAATGTGGGAGGTTGGTATTCTACGAGTGGTTTCATAGCCTCTATGATGTGTTTGTTTTCTATCCTGGGGGGAAGATTTCGGAGAATAAAGACCACGAGGGGCGTCTTGTCACCTTTCTTTACAAAATTTTCTATGAGACGCTTTAAATCCTTTGTATACACGTCTTCCTGGGGTTTAATGTTGGGCATGGGGAGAGGAGTTATCCTATCGTCTTTTCTAACGATGCTGGAGATGTAGCTCGAGGTAATGTATGCGAGGTATAAAATGGCAAGACTCAGTAGAAGGTAAAGAATGTAGCGAATGGCGCTTTGTGAGTGGGGATATGTGAGTATGAATGCGGGAATTGCCCCCACAATTGCAAAACCAATAAGGTATCTCTCAACAAAGTCGGTTGCGAACTTTACTCTAACGATGTATGCGAGAACATACGTAGCCGCTATCCATGCGAAAAATACCACAAAAAACAGCTTAAACCAGGGGGAGCCACTGTAAGTTTCAATGCCGGTACTCATTACTAAAAATCCGCTCGCCCGTACGAGGAGGTCTTGGGGCCTTTTTATGTACATGGATAACGTTGCGATACCTTTACCAATTCCAAAGACTATAGAGGGTATCATTTCTTTCATAAACATTAATGCCAGAATGCCCCCAACGAACGCGCTGTTCAGAAAAACTTTGGCTTCATCCCTGTTCACCTTCAAACACCCCCAGGGTATCCAGCGCCTCTACAAACTCTTGGAATTCTTTTGGTGATACGGACTTCTCCCCATAATCGGCAAGTACAAAAAGCTTGGTTACAGTATTTATCGCGCCGGGATTTAGGCCGTTTCTAGTAAGAACTCTGGAAAGCTCAAATGGAGTCATTTTTGACGTGGTTACTCCCGCCGCTTCTGCAAATGGCAGGAAGTGTTCGGTGTAAGCTTTGATGATGGCTTCTCTTGGCGGTAGAATATGCACCTCCATTTTCAGACTCCCGGCTGAGATAGTATGTCTACCCTCTCTGAGTTTCAGTTTGAAACGGAAACTCTCTCCTATAAGTTTTCCATCGACGAAAACTTTTTCAGGGCGGTTTAGGACAATCTCTATTTCCTCATCCGGCAGGAAGACACGCCTTTTTGGAGCGATGAATTTGATGGGTTTCGTGACTATTTTTGTGGGATTGGAATTCCTTCTAAGGTGTGTATCCTGAAGTTTTCTGTATTTTGCAACATAAACCGCCCCTACCAGAAGAGCGAGACCTAAGGGCATCCATTTTAGATAGTTCAAGTTGAAAAACTGTCCGAGGACACTCTTGCTTGAACTTTTGAGCGGTACTTTGAGGGGGAGGGTAACGGTCTCATTTATCGGCAGGTAGTATCGATCTCCTTTGTATATCACTTGGATATGGACATTTGTTTTGTTCATGGAGGGAAGATACACATAACCGTGTTCGTCTGTGGTGGCACTAACAATCTTGTTCCCGATTTTGATAATCAATGTCCTGTTTGCAAGGGCATTTCCATCCCAGCTAAAGACCAGTCTTGGAGTTCCGTTCACGAGGTCGACTTTGACTTCAGGCATTCTCCTTATTATTACTGTTGGGTCGCTGTCAGCTGGATACGCTAAGTATCCGGAGTAATGGGCAATGATGTGGTACTCTCCAGGAGGCTCATCTTTTGGCACGTAGGTGGTTACATGGAAAATTCCTTCATGAACACGGGCCTTGCCCACAATTATGCCGTGCGAGTTTTTGGTGCGGTTAAGTGTTATGGTGACAATTCCATCCGAAACGGGAGTCCCGTTGGGGAATATTACGCGCCCAGTGACCTGCATTTTGAGCCTACCGTTTCCCGATAGTACTGGAGGATGGCTTGTTATGGTTACTGATGGTTTTTCTAAAAGCGCGATCCACATGAGAAGGGCTACCGGATGCTTATCAGATGTGTATATGAAAACGGGGTAATATCCAGGAGTGTAGCTTTCATTGTTAATGAGTATCCTAAAGGTGTACACATTCTTCCCATCTCTCTTGGTGATATCCGTGAGATCCAGGGGGATTGCGGACGAGAAGTTAATAAAACCAGGGAAATTTGTGGAAACATTAAACTCGAGCGCGTGGAAGTACGTCGTTACTACTATGGGGGTTGGAGTGTCAATGGAAAAGTTAAGAGGCCCATTTATTCCCTTGAGGGGAACTGCGGTGGAGTGATTTGGAACATAGGGTAGATAATACGTCCCGGGATACCAGACTACCATCTCGAACGCCTTTGGTAAACTCCATGAGAGTATCGGAATGCTCTTGGCAGGCCTGTCCACGCATACCAGCCTCGGGTCCTTTGGGAGTATTGCGACTGGGCACGATGTATTTTCGGTGGTTGGTGTAAATGTGAAGTTTGATGTCGGGACAGTTGGTAATTTTATGTCTCCGGAGGAAGGGGAGCTCTCATTTATTGGTTTCATAGGGTTGTTCGTGTAATTTCCTGGCTTCCTCGAACCGTTGGATTCCATGAGAGTGAGGAGGTTGTGGGTTTTGCTGTCGTTTCCAATGTATCCAATGGCGCTGTATCCTAAGGTGAGAGTTGCAAGGAAGATCATTGATAGGAGTAGCAGTGCGTATTTCTCACGATTCATCAGCATCTCCCTTTGGGACAGGAGTCTTCTGGAGGGCTTCTACAACGATATCTTCCCCTGTTATGCCGTCAAATGAGTGTTCGGCTTTCACGACAATTCTGTGAGCGAGAGATTCTATTGCAAATTCCTTGATATCGTCGGGCACAACAAAGTCTCTTCCGTTGATCAAAGCGTGAGCTTTTCCTACTTTCATCAGTGCTAAAGCTCCCCTTGGGCTGGGGCCTGCCTCAACGCGACTGTCTGTTCTGGCATTCCTGACAAGGCGTGCGATGTATGTCAGAACTTCCGTTCCCACGAGGATGTGGTGTTCAACGAGATTCTGCATTTCCAGAAGGGTTTCTCTGTCTATAATGGGCTCAAGATCCTCTGTGGGATCGTCTTTGCCCCAGCGGAGGCGAGCCTCCAGAATTGCTATCTCATCCTCCAGGGTTTTTGGGTACCCAACTTTTAGCCGCAGGAGAAACCTGTCGAGTTGAGCCTCCGGGAGGGGGTACGTTCCTTCGAATTCTATTGGGTTCTGGGTCGCTATTACAAAAAACGGACCTTTGAGCTTTAGAGTTTCACCTTCAATGGTGACTTGTCTCTCTTCCATTGCCTCCAGTAATGCAGATTGGGTCTTTGGAGGGGCGCGGTTGATTTCATCTGCCAAGAGGATGTTGGTGAAGACGGGTCCCCTCACCAGTTCAAAAGTTCCTGAACTCTGACGCCATACTTTGGTACCGATGATATCTGCCGGGAGCAAGTCGGGGGTGAATTGGATGCGCTTGTAGTCCAGACCGAGTACCTTTCCAAAGGCTTTTGCAAGGAGGGTTTTCCCCAAGCCTGGATAGTCTTCAAAAAGAACGTTTCCATTTACCAGAAGTGCTGCGAGAGTTTTTTGGATAGGTTCGGCATTTCCAATGTATACAGAGGATATTTCGTCGGTTATTTCCTTTACAGTGGCTTGAAATTCTTTGGGATCCACTATGTACACCCCACGTTTATTTGCTATTTTACTATTAATATTTAGAACTAAAAGCCATTTTTAAAAGTTACGGAGTATTGGGGTATTGGGATTTATAAATCGCGTGCGAGAGTACAAGTATGATGTCCATGAATCCCGAACCCTTCAAAATTGTACCGATCGGCTTCGTTCGAAAGGAGCCTAAAACGCACATCGAAATCCTGCCCGAGTTCTGGGAGGCAA
>Ga0256843_1001466_pt1 | contig 18633 bp, 23 predicted proteins | sample AlvinellametaG_FD_191572 | JGI IMG/M metagenome (GOLD analysis project Ga0256843, IMG submission 191572) | Pompeii worm associated microbial communities from hydrothermal vent at the East Pacific Rise, Pacific Ocean - Alvinella | ecosystem: Host-associated > Annelida > Integument > Unclassified ... | reverse complement strand
CAAAGTTGAAAAAAGAACGCTAAAAGACATTAAAACCGACAAAAAAAGAATCAGTACTATTAAAACCGACAAAAAAGAAGTTAAAAAACCGGCTGAAAAAAAAGTCATAAAGCCTAAAACAGACACGAAAAAAACAAATACAAATGAAACAAACACCTCAAAAGAGGATTCGAAAATAATAGACGGGCTTTTGAAAACTATATCTCAGATCCATTAATATAAAGCCTGCTTACTTTTTCCGTATGCAGGATTATCTGTAAAGGCAGAAGTTCGAGGTTTTCTACGCCGTTTGGCAGTTTAAACGAAATAATATCCGCATCTTTTCCTTCTTCAAGACTTCCGTTGTTTAATCCCAGAGCTTTTGCGGCGTTTACGGTAACGGCTTTAATCAGATCTTTTGCAAGATATTTCGGATGAAGGTCCGTATGCATTAAAAGAGCGCTTCTGATTTCTTTAAACAGGTTGAGTGAATAGTTCGAACTTTTACCGTCAGTTGCCACATTATACGGGATTGAGAAGTTTTTAACGCTTTCAAGGTTTAAAAGCCCTACGTTAAGAAGTCTGTTTGAAATAGGGCAGTGTGTCACGTAGCCGTTTATTTCGCTTATTTTTTGCATCTCCTCTTCGTTTGCGTGAACACAGTGTATGAATGTAGTGTTTGTGTTTTTGAACTGTTCAATAAACTCTATCGGGGTTATGAGGGGTTTTGCGTTTTTAAAATGTTTTTCAAAAAAGATCTTAAATTCACCCTCACCCTTTTCAAGCCATTTTCTCTCCGCCTTGCTTTCCATAAAATGCGTCTGAATCGGATAGTTTTTGGCTTTTGCGATTTCTATAACCTTTCTCATTAATACAGGATGTACAGAATATGGCGAATGGATGGAGAGGCCGACTTTGAATTTGTCGTTTTGGACTTCTTCCGATTCTTTTATACGGGCCAGAAAGTCCTGAAAAATCATGTCCACAGCTGCAGGGTTAGAGCCGATAATTTCGTTAAAATAGACAACTTTCAAAGGGGAGTGTTTGAGGTATTTGAGGTCGTTTCCGCTTGAGCTGATCTGACCGAATGCGCATACTCCGCTTTTTTTCATCTCTTTTATTGCGGATTTGTAACATTCGCTTTTACAGTCGTGGAAAAGATCTTCTCTGTGTTCCAAAACTGAATTTAGCCAGCTCATAAAATCCCCGTATTCGAGATGTGTATAGTTTGAGCTGAATTCAAGGTGTGTGTGCGTATTGATTAAAGCCGGCATAATTACAGAGTTTTTGCCGAGGTATTCCGCAGGGACGGAATCGTCAAGATCTTTTCCTACAGCTATTATTTTTTCGTCAAAAAGCACTTCCCCGTTTTCAATTATTTCGTATTTGTCATTGAGTGTGAGTACGTAATCAGCTCTGAGTTTAATCAAAATAAGTCCTTTTTATTATTTATAGCAAAAGTTGTACCAAAATATAGTAAAATAACATAAAAAAAGGAGAATTAATGAAAATAAAAGTAATACACGGTCCAAATTTAAATATGCTGGGGATTAGGGAAGTAAATCTGTACGGACCAATGAAACTTGAAGACATCAATAAAAACATGGAAACATTCGCAAAACAAAACGGTTTTGAAATCGAGTTTTATCAGTCAAACCATGAGGGTGACATCGTAGATGCTATTCAGGAAAGTCTGAATGAAAACGTTGACGGAATTATTATCAATCCGGCGGCACTTACACACTATTCTGTCGCTATCAGAGATGCAATAAAAGCGGTTAACCTTCCTACAATCGAAATTCATATGACAAATACGGCTTCAAGGGAGGAATTCAGACATAAATCGATGATTTCAGATATCGTTGCCGGAACGATTACGGGATTCGGACCATTTAGTTATCATCTCGGATTAATTGCAATGATTCAGATTTTAAATGAAATCAAAATGGCAAGAGAAGCGCAAAAAGCACAACAGCAAGCGGTTAAACAATAACCGCTTTTTCAGGTGCGCAGATGAATTACGTTTTAAATAAAGAAAACGAAATATATTACGAATGCGGATGGAGCAGCGATAATGCCCTGTTTTTAAAGCTGAATGATTACAGGTATGTAATAACGGACGGCAGATACACCCTTGAAGCAAAAGAAGAAGCTGATGCTGAAGTGGTGGAAGCGAGGGATCTTGTAAAAAAAGCAAAAGAGCTTATTTTAAAACACAGGATAAAAAAAATAGTGCTTGACCCCGTTAACTGGGATTATGATTCATATATTGAACTTTCAAAAGCCGTAAAAATCAAAAACGAAAAATATTTTTCCCATAAAAAAAGAATGATTAAATCACAAGAAGAACTTGATATTATCCAAACCGCTGTAAAAGAAGGGGCGATGGCTTTTGAAAGTTTTATAAACTCCATACAAACGGGAATAGACGAATATGAGCTGAGTTACAGATTTAAAGAACATCTGAGTAAAAGAGGCAGGAGGGAGCTTAGCTTCGAGCCGATTGTAGCAATAAACGAAAACGCCGCCAAGCCGCACGCGAGGGTAAGTGATAAAAAACTTGAAAAAAACGATCTTTTGCTGCTTGATGCGGGGATAAAATATAAACGCTACTGTTCTGACAGGACGAGAACTGTTTTTGTCGGTGAAAAAATTACCATGAGCAAATACCAGAAATTCAAAGACCCTAAAATACAAAAGATCTATGATATTGTTCTAAAAGCCCAGCTTGAAGCCATAAAGGCTGTCAAAATAGGCATGGAAATATGTGAGCTTGACAAAATTGCAAGGGATATAATTTCATCCGAAGGGTACGGGGATTATTTCGTGCATTCTCTCGGACACGGTGTAGGGCTTGATATTCACGAATGGCCGTATGTAAACTCAAGAAACAAAACTAAAATCCAAGAAGGTATGGTGTTTACGATAGAGCCGGGTATATACATTCCAAACGAGTTCGGTATAAGGATTGAAGATATGGTAATGATAACGCATGACGGTAAAATTAAAGTATTAAGTGAGGAGCTATGAGTATTTCTAAAATCAGAACGATTCTTTATAAAACGGCGAAATATTTAGGTGATATAAACGCAATAAAAAGAGCGATTAAAAAAGGCGATTTCACACCTGTAATCAAAAGAATAATAAGACGCATATACGGATATATCGCCGGCAGGGGTATGCCTAAATAATGAAAACAGCAAAATTAAAAAAATACACGCCTTATAAAATAATAAAAACCACCTTTTTCCCTGCAAAAGTTAAAAAAAAGAGCAAAAAAAACATTGCCTTAATAGGGGTGGGGTGTAATCTCGGTAACTGTTCAAGAAGGTTTAAAAAACTGTATCTTTTTTTGCTTAAGCACCCTAAAGTGGAGGTTCTTCAAACGTCTATTCTTTATAAAAACCCGCCTTTTGGCTATCTCGACCAACCTGATTTTTATAATACGGTTATGGTTATAGGGACTGATTATTCACCTATGGAGCTTTTGAACTTCCTTCTTTACACGGAAAAGAAATTCGGCAGAAAAAGGAGCTTCAAAAACGCCCCAAGAACGTTAGATTTGGATATAATATTGTATAATAATGTTAAAATAAACAACAAAAGACTGAAAATACCACACCCGTATTACAGGCAAAGAGATTCCGTACTGGTACCACTTTCGTTAAAGGATTGATTTGAAACTGAAGACTTTTACAGCACCGACATACACAGAAGCGTTAAATAAAGTTAAAGAAGAGCTCGGAGACGACGTTGTTATTGTTTCAAGCAAAGAGATAAAAAAGAAAACGCTAACATCTCAGGGACTGTATGAGATTGTAGTGGCGGTGGAAGAGCAAAACATCAAACCAAGAAAGTCCGTCACAAGTGATGAAGAGCATGTAAAAGAGGTTATGCTGAAATTAAGTTCGGCCGCTAAGGAGATATCGTCCCTTTCCGCAGGTGAAGAATCACAAAACGATTATGTGCCTCAAAGCAGAAGCGTAAGTGTAAATTCAAACCCTCTTGAACCTCAAAAAAGCGAAGATATACTCGCACTTAAAAATCAGATTTCCCAGATTGCTGATACGCTTAAGTTTTTACAGGCGACGGTGTGGAATATGGTAAACAGCAACGAACTTGAGCTGCCGCCGGAATTCAGTGAAATATACGCGCTCTCACGTGCGAGCGGAATGAGCGAAAAACATCTTGATGAGATTATGAAACTCACTATCAAGTACATGCCTATGAAAATGAGAAAAAACAGAGATACGATAAAAAGATATTTTCATACGCTTCTTAAAAAAATGGTGCCTGTAAGGGTTGAAAGGGAAGTCAGACCCCCTCATAAAAAAATTATGATGTTTGTTGGTCCTACGGGAGTGGGGAAAACTACAACTATCGCCAAACTTGCCGCAAGGTACGCGTATAAGCTCTCTCAACGACATAAAGTCGGGATTATTACACTTGACACGTACAGAATCGGTGCCGTGGAGCAGCTTATGACATATGCGAAAATGATGAGGCTTCCTATCGAAACGGTGGTTGACCCGAGCGATTTCGGCGACGCTCTTAATTCTCTAAGACACAATGATTATATTTTAATCGATACGGTGGGGAGTTCCCAGCATGACAAAGAAAAAATAGAAAAACTTAAAAGTTTTCTAAAAGTTGACACGTTTGCCGAAATAAACATCAACCTTGTGCTTTCGGCTGTGACTAAATATGAAGATCTTGTTGATATTTACAATAACTTTTCGATACTTCCTATCGATACGTTCGTATTTACCAAACTTGACGAAACGAAAACTTATGGTAATATATTCTCACTTCTGCTCGATACCAAAAAACCGGTGAGTTATTTTTCAATCGGGCAGGAAGTGCCTGATGATTTAATGGAAGCGGGGGCGGACTATTTATTAAAAGGTATACTAAATAAGGAGTTTAATTGAAAACTCAGGCAGATAAATTAAAAGAACTTTTACAAACAGATATAAAACGTCCAAAAAACACCCGTTTTATTGCGATAACAAGCGGCAAAGGCGGTGTCGGTAAAACGACGCTTACTGCAAATCTCGGGTATGCCCTGCATAAACTCGGGTTTAAAGTTGCGCTTTTTGACGCGGATATAGGACTTGCGAACCTTGATGTGATTTTGAAGGTTAACGCTAAAAAAAATATATACAACGTGCTGAAAAACGAATGTTCTTTAAAAGACATTATTGTTGAAATAGAAAAAGATTTTGTTTTGATTCCTGGAAAAAGCGGTGATGAAATTATGGATTTTGCCGATGAGGTGAGTCTTAGCCGCTTTTTTGACCAGCTTGAATTTTTAAACGATTACGACTTTTTTATAATCGATACGGGTGCGGGAATCGATAAAAAAGTGCAGATGTGGCTGGAAGCCGCGGATGATATTATAGTGGTCACCGTTCCGGAACCGGCGGCTATTACAGACGCATATGCAATGATTAAGATAATCAGCGAGAAAAAAGATCTGGCGTTTATGCTCTTAAATGAAGTTTCAAGTGAAAAAGAGGCACTCAATATTTTCACCAAAATAAAAAATGTCGCAAAAAGCAACTTAAGCGAACATTTCAGACTGCAGATGATCGGATTTTTGAAAAAAGACAAACTCGTAACAAACTCCTCTATAAAAAGAGTTTTATTCGTAAAAGAAGATCCGATGTCCGCAGCCAGCGAACAGGTTTTTAAAGTTGCGAGAAAACTTGCAAAAATTTCGGAACGAAAAGTGCTGGAAGAAGAAAAGGGTATTACACGCTTTTTCAAAAAAATATTTTCTGGATTTTAAAGGTGAAAAATGAGAGGAGAAAATTTTATCTTTTTTCTTGCTTCAAGCGGATTTTTTGTGGGAATAATTTTTTCTATACTTCACAATCTCGATTTTCAGGAGTTTTTATACGCCACAATTTTGATCACGGCGGTTTTTTATCTTCTCGGACTTGCCAGTGTGACGTTTTTTATTAAATTTCTTGATATTAAAAAAATAATCTATTTTAACAAACATGAGATTGATCAGATTCTTGACGTACAGATAAAAGAGCTTGAAAAGAAAGAGGATTTTATTCTCGAGAGTTACGAATTTATCAAACAGATTGAAGAAGAAGAATTAAAACTGATAAAGAATAAAAAATGATGAATGTTTTAAATAATCCGTACGAGGAAAATTTAAAAACATACAAAGACGAACTTGCGGTTGATTATATGCCGGCTGTAAAAGCTATGGCCGCAAGGCTTAAAGAGAGGCTTCCAAGCAGTGTTGAGTTTAACGATCTCGTTTCCATAGGGCTTGAAGAGCTTGTAAAACTCGCAAGAAGGTACGATCCAAAACAAAACGATAATTTCTGGGGATATGCCCAAAAAAGAATTTACGGCAGTATGCTCGACTTTTTAAGAAGTCTTGATACTGTCAGCAGAAGCGACAGGAAAATTATAAAAGATATCGAAAAAATCGTAGAGAGTTACCAGGCAGAACACGATATGGAACCTGATGACGAATATATTGCCGATATATTAGGAATAGATGTCGAAAAAGTAAGACGCGCAAAAAACGCAAGTGAAATATACAATGTTATGCCGATTGAAGAACAGATGAACTTTTTTGAGAACGTAAGCGTAAAAATTGAAGAAGAAGAGCTGATTGAAACAATCAAAAAGGTTTTAAAAAAGATGAATGAAAAAGAGCAGCTGATAATCCAGCTGTACTATTTTGAAGAGCTTTCATTAAAAGAAATAAGCGAAATTTTAGGTGTAACGGAGAGCAGGATATCACAGATACACAAAAATGTAATTAAAAAACTAAGGAAAGAGCTAAATGGCTGATATATTATCACAAGAAGAAATCGACGCGCTACTTGAGGTTGTTGAAGAAGAGGATATAGCACCGGACGAGCTTGACAAAGCATCCGATATTCTCGACAACAGACAGATAACCCTGTATGATTTTAAACGTCCTAACAGGGTAAGTAAAGAACAGCTGCGCTCGATCCGTGCCATTCACGACAAAATGGCAAGAAGTTTGGCCAGTGATATTTCTTCACTTATGAGAAGTATCGTGGAAATTCAGCTCCATTCCGTAGACCAGATGACTTACGGCGAATTTTTGATGAGTTTGCCGAGTCCTACTTCTTTTAACGTTTTTTCGTTAAAACCTCTTGACGGGAAAGGGGTAATCGAGTTAAACCCTTCGATCGTTTTTCCTATGATTGACAGGCTTCTTGGAGGAAGCGGCGCACCTTTTGAAACGAGCAGGGAATTTACAGATATTGAGCTTAATCTTCTTGATCAGATTTTAAAAGTGGTAACTCAGAATATGAAAGAAGTCTGGTCGCCGATTATGGATATGTATCCGATTATAGAAGCGAAAGAGTCAAGCCCTAACGTAGTGCAAATCGTTGCACAAAACGAAATTGTCATTATGGTTATTATGGAGATAATTATCGGTCAGACAAGCGGTATGATGAATATATGTTATCCGGTAATTACGATCGAATCATTGCTGCCGAGGCTTGCAAACAGAGATCTGATGCTCAATGAAACAAGTGGTAGAAAATCAAGAAACAAAGAATTAAGAGCGCTTCTTAGAGGTGCAAAAATAGAACTTGAAGCGGTGCTTGGATATGCCGAACTTAATATGCAGCAGGTGCTTGATTTGGAAGTAGGGGATATTATAAAACTAAACAGACCTGCGGATGATACGGTCATAGTAAAAGTTGACGGAAGAGAGAAGTTTATTGCCGATTTCGGAGTGAGAAGATACAGAAGAAGTATAAAAATAAGAGAAATCCTAAAAACTGAACATGACGAAATCAAAGAAATCTTGCAAAAACTTGAACAGAAACGTAAAGAAAGACTTGAACAGATAACAGGAGAGGAAAGTGAATGAGTTTAAAGAATTATTAATTAATGAAATAAAATCCACCATTGAAGGCTTAATAGGCATAGCTCCTGAGGTTTCTGTGCTTTCGGAAACTAAAGATCTCGGTCCGACAAAACCTCCTTATGCGAAAATAGTTATAAAAGTAAAACCTAAAGGCGAAATACTCTTTTTGGTTCCGGCTGAAGTGGCTACGGCTCTTGGAGATTTGATGCTTGCGGGAGAAGGAACACCCAAAACAGAGATGAACGATGATGATCTTGATGCTATAAAAGAGATTATTTCAAATGTTTTCGGTGCACTTAAAACAACACTCGGTGCACAGGATAACATGCCGAATCTTGATTTTGAGATTACAAACGTTTTCTTTGTCGACAAGGAAGAGGATATAAGCGATTACGCATATGCGATTAATATGGAATGTAAGGTAAACGATGTTGTGAAAGTGTGTCAGGTTGTTTTTGATGAAAGCGTGTATGACGAACTGATGCCTTCTCAAAAATCAACTGATTCCTCTTCTGCACTTAAAGGTCCGGAACTCAAAGGTGAAATGAAAAACCTTGAAATGCTTTTGGATATCAAACTTCAGTTAAGAGTTAGAATCGGTAGTAAAATTATGCTTTTAAAAGACGTAATCGGCATGGATATCGGAAGTATTGTCGAACTTAACCAGCTTGCGAAAGAACCTCTTGACATATTGATTGAAGATAAAAAAATAGGTGAGGGCGAAGTTGTAATTGTTGACGGTAACTTCGGTATTCAAATCACTTCTATCGGAAGCAAAGAAGAAAGACTCAAAAGTTTGGGAAAATAAATGAAAAAATATCTTTTTCCAGCTGCATTTTTATTGTTGGCAGGGTGTGGCAACGGAGGAAGTACTACGGTTACTTATCCGCCTGATTATAAAATAGTCGAAGTTTTTACCGTTGCACCCGTAAGAAACGCCCTTGTAAAAGATGCAAACGATCAGGTGGCGGTGTTTGATGAAAACAGGTCTGTTTATGTGTTTGCAAACCCTATAACGTTTCCTGTAACCGTAACACCTACGTCTTTGACGTATGTGGATGTTGATTATGACGGTAACAAAACCGCAAACGATTTATTGCCTAAATTCTCTACTCTTAAATCGTTCAACAGAAAAATAAACTTTATAACGGACTTATACTATACCGGCGGTTACGCGGATGATAACTATACGGTTGAGCAGTATAAGGACCTTGTCAAAAACAGATACGCCATCAACCTCGATAATTACCCTGAAGATGATGAGGAATACGCTAAGGCGCTTTTCGGTGCGTATAATTATTATATAACAAACTCTTCGATAAAAAGCCTTGATGATATAGACGACAGCATAGACAGGGTAAATGTGTTTTTTACCACTTACCTTCAAAATCCGGCAATTGATGATCCCGTTAAATATTACAGTATGTACGATGCGCTTGTGAATCTTGATAAAAAACTCGTCACAAGGGCCGACTCTTTGCACAAACCTACTGTTAAAATACTCAGAAAAGAGCTTAGCGGATATCTTACAAACAGCAGTGTGGATGTTTTCGATACGGTGTTATACAACGGATACATCTATACGGCAAGCGGTCATGAGGAACTTGCGCAGTTTTTGGATTCATCCGATAAAATTTCTTATATAACAAAGTCAGACGGTGATCTTATGAGTTTTGGCAGAAGCCTTTATAATGAAATATATGACAAAAGAAGCTGTCTTTTTTTAAATGACTCAAAAGAAGGAGTCAAAACATTCGATATAACCGGAAACAGGCTTGATTACAACTCGCTTATTTCCACATACAAATACGACGGAGGTAAGGGGGATGGTGATTATAATATTACAAATCGTACCGTTCAAAGCATAAACGGTTATATTTCAGCACAGGAGAGTAAAAGAATTCTTGTAATAACGACACTTGATAAAGGGTTTTATTTAATCAATATAAAAGATCTTTTTAATGAATGCAATCTTACAAGAGAACTAAACGCTACTACCGATTTTCTTGTTTCTTCAGAATTTGACACTGATTTGAAAAACAGGGCGATTTATTCAAGCGCTATAAGAAACGACGGTGCATATATGTATGTTAGCAGTGATGATGCCGTGTACGGTTATGACACTTCTGTACTTGAAAGAGACAATATTATTTCGTCTAAAAAGAGTATGAATATTTACAATAAAGAAAAAGGATACGGTTTACTGCTTGTAAATAACGACAATGAACTTTTTGTATCTACCGATAAGGGTGTGCAGGTTTATGATGTCAATAACAACAACTATATATCATTTATAAGCGAATATACTACAGAAGGTGCCCAGGAAGGGTATTATCCTAAAATGGACTTTTACAATAACTACCTCTTTTTTACGGACGGGTACAAAGGAATAAAAGTTTTAAAATACGACAACAGTTTTCAGCCGATGCTCTGCGGCGCGGCTTATTTTTCTCCGAGAGAAAACAGCGAGGAACTTGCAAAAGTAAACAGTATAAAATATAAAGACGGTTATTTGTATATAGGAGTTGACAGTTACGGTATCGTAAAAGTCAGTTTGGATGACGTGTTGTTCGAACATTGTAAATGATTATTTTGATTTAATTGTATTTCTTGTTTCCTTTGCTTCATAAAGGGCTTCGTCGGCTCTTTTATACCACTGATGGTAATCTTCGTCAGGGTTGAGTTCGGTAAATCCTATACTTATCGTAACTTTTCCTACTTTGTCAAAATTATGATTTTCGATTATTGATTTTATTTTTTCGGCGAATTTCATTTCATCATCATAATTTTTCTGAGTTGAGATAATCGCAAACTCTTCACCCCCGATTCTATAAAACTTGTCGTTGCTTCTTATGTTTTGTTTGATAAGTTTTGTCAGTTCTTCCAATACATAATCGCCGACAGGGTGACCGTATGTGTCGTTTATTTTTTTGAAATGATCGATATCTATAAGCATAAGATAAGGTGAAAGCTCGGTGTTGTTGTTTATGTTTTCTTTTATGTCTGAATTAAATTTTTTTCTGTTAAACACCTGAGTTAGTTCGTCTATGTATGAGTTGTCTATTATCTGTCTGTCTTTTTTATCAAGCCTTTTTATGATTATGTAAATGATAAAATAAGCAATTAAAAACAGTCCGAGTACTATTAAGTTAAAAACGGTGCTGATTTTTTTGATAAGTGCATATTCTTCTTCAAGAGGTATGGTAAGGGATAGAAGTGCTCTTATGTGTCCTATATTTTCATGAAAACCGGCCTTGTCTCCGTATTGTTTAATTAGATCTTTTGGTGCGAGTTTCGGATCGCTGTGACATTTCATACATATTTGATTATTCGGTGCGACGGGTATTGCGTAATATATATAATCTTTGGAATTGATACTGATTTTTTGAGAATAGAGTTTAAGCTCATGATTATTGAACTTTTTTAAAAGTTCAAGTTCAAACTTGTTTGCTTTGTTTATTGGGTTTCTCGGATTGTCGGATGCGATTTTGTATTTTATTTCCGGTAAGTGCTCTTTTTTTCTCAGTTTATTGTATTCATCAAGAGTGTTTCTTGTAATATAAGTTGCGGACATGATTTTCGGATCGAAAAACTCTTTTGGAAGTATGTTTTTATTCTGAAGTGAATAAATACATTTTTTTTGTACATTGTCAATGTAGTGTTTTTGCGCTCTTTCATAAAGCAGTATGTTTTGCAGTTTTCTTTCATTTTGGCTTATGGCGATGTTTTTTAAAATATAATAAAACGAAAACACAATAATAATGTACAGAATTGCAAACAATAAACCTATATAAATAAGAAGTTTCTTATTGTGAGGTAACATTCATGACCTTTTATTGATTGTGTAATAATTGATTATACAATATTTAAAAAATAAAAAAAGAAAGATAAGAAAAAGTAATATTATTTTTTGGTTTTTTTCTTAATAGGGGTTACGAGCATATTGATGTAGTTACCTTCGAGTTTAGGATCGTTTTGTTTTTCGGCTACGTCGCTGATCATTTCCCATACTCTGTTGATTACTTCAAAACCTTTTTCAGGAGTTGCAAGTTCTCTACCTCTTAAGAAAACTCTCAGTTTTACGTGTTTTCCTTTTTCAAGGAATTCTTTAATATGTTTTACTTTATAGTTTATGTCGTTTTCCTGAATTTTTGAAGTGAATTTAATTTCTTTTACTTCAATCTTAACCTGTTTTTTCTTAGCTTCTTTTTTCTTTTTTTCCTGTTCGTATTTGTATTTTCCGTAATCCATTACTTTTGCAACAGGAGGGTTTGCGTTTGGTGCTACAAGAACTAAATCAAGCCCTTTGTTGTATGCAATTTCAAGTGCTTTGTTTGAATCAACGATTTTAGGCTCACCTTCTCCGTCAACAAGTCTTACTCTGTCTGTAAAATCAACAATTTCTTCGTTAATTAGTACTTTTTCTTCTTTTTTACTCATAGTTTAACCTCGCTTAAGTTTTTGATCATTTCCACAAATTCTCCTTTTGTCATTTTGTATTGTTCTCTTTTTTTTCTGTCTCTGATGGCAACAGTTTCCGTTTCAACCTCTTCATCACCTATAATTACAACATAACCGACTCTTCTTTTTTCTGCGTTTCTGATTCTTTTGTTTAGTGAATCGTTGCTTGCGAATATTTCAGTATTAATATCGGCTTCAAGAAGCTCTTTTTGAAGTTTTTTCGCATACTCCACATGTGATTCAGCAATCGGTACGAATATGGCTTTTATCGGCGCAATGAAAGTCGGGAATTCACCCGCGTAATGTTCCGTAAGGATAGCTATGAATCTTTCAAAACTTCCTATAATGGCTCTGTGAATCATTACAGGTCTTACTCTTTCGTTGTTTTCATCCACGTATGTGATGTCGAACCTTTCAGGCAGGTTGAAATCCACCTGTATAGTTCCGCACTGCCATTTTCTGCCAATTGCGTCTGTGATTTTGATATCGATTTTAGGACCGTAGAACGCTCCGCCGCCTTCATCTATTCCGTATTCTCTGTTTAGTGAATTAAGCGCTTTTTTAAGCGATTCTGTAGCTTTTTCCCAGATTTCATCGCTACCGATTGATTTTTCAGGTCTTGTTGAGATTTCCATTTCATAATTAAATCCGAATCTCTCCATTATTGAATCAACAAATTCAAGCACCTTAATAACTTCTTCTTCAATCTGGTCAGGTCTACAGAAAATGTGTGCGTCATCCTGAGTAAATTCCCTAACTCTTAAAAGTCCGTGAAGCACGCCGCTTTTTTCATGTCTGTGTACTGTTCCGAATTCGAAAAGTCTAAGAGGAAGTTCTTTATAACTTCTAACCTTATGTCCGAAAATTTTAACGTGAGCCAAACAGTTCATAGGTTTGATACCGTATTCGTCAGCCGGTTTTTCCGGATCATCGTTTTCTATTTCGGTAAAGTACATGTTTTCTTTGTAGTTATAGTAGTGTCCAGAAATCTTCCACATATGACTTCTTAGAAGTTCAGGACCTCTTACAGGCAGATATTCGCGTCTGATGTGCGCGGAATAGAGAAGTTTTTCGAGGTTTGCCCTAAGAAGCGCACCGTTTGGAAGCCATATAGGCATTCCTGCTCCCACTTCTTCGTCAAACATCCAAAGATCAAGCTCGGTTCCGAGTTTTCTGTGGTCTCTTTTTGCCGCTTCTTCAAGCATTTTTAGATATTCCTGAAGTGCCTCTTTTGTGGCAAATGCGGTACCGTAAACACGGGTTAGCATTTCATTTTTAGAATCGCCGCCTAAGTATGCACCTGCAACTTTTTGAAGTTTTACGTTATGAAGGTATTTTGTGTTCGGTACGTGAGGACCGCGGCATAAATCTTCAAAATCCCCCTGTTTGTATATTGAAACCGTATCTCCCGGGATCATATCAAGTACGGCTTGTTTAAGTTCGTCGTTTTTAAATTTTTCCCTTGCTTCTTCCATTGAAATTTCGTATCTTGTAATATCGAATTTCTTTTTTGCAAGGGCTTTCATTTTCTTTTCGATGTTTTTTAAATCTTTATCAGTAATTGGAGTTTCGGTTTTAAGGTCGTAATAAAAACCGTTTTCAATAGTCGGACCAACATAAAATTTGGCTTCCGGATACAGCTCTTTAATAGCCTGAGCCATTAGATGTGCAGCTGAGTGTCTTATAACTTCAAGAGCTTCGGGTGAGTTGTCAAAATATACCGGTTCACCGCCTTCTATACCTTTTGCTTCTGCAGTCTGCAGATCGATTATTTGATCATCTATTTTTAAAGCAATAACGTCTTGTTGCATTAAAATTCCTTTTTATTTAATGAAGAATTGTGTAAATGAGGATTTTTTACATGTAGATATGAAGAAAATAGTTTATTCAAGAGTCTCCTTATTTATTGCATTCTCCTTTTTTATTTGAATTTTAGCTTAATAAAAATTTAATGTCAATATTATGCATTATTTCGTTTTTTCTTAGATCTTTTATATGTGATGATAATGATTCGTTTTGGCTTTTTTTATAATTTAAACTTATATTAAGTTTTCTTTAAGTTTTGAGATTTATAATTGCAATGAAGGTTCATTTATTATTACATGATAAATGAACCTATATTCATAAAAGGAGAACAAATGAGACGCTTTGCAAAGATGGTTGTAGCAGGTTTGCTACTTGCAAGTGTCAGCGCTTCTGTAGCAATGGCCGACTACAATAAAGGTTTCAAGTATTATCAAAAATACGTAAAAAGAGCATCAGGTATCAAAGGTACTGACTTTTTAAAAGTAATTGGAGTACAAACACCTGATCAATTAAACGCATTACTTAAAGACAATGCGAAACCTTTAATTGAAAAACTTGAAAAAAGCGGCCATAAAAAAGCTGCAAAAGCCGTTGAGAAAATCGTTAAGAAACACAAACTTGGCGATTTAAAAGACTTCCTCGTAGGAATGCTCAACGGTAAAATACCAGCTGGCTGATAACGCTTATGAGGGCACAGGTTGTGCCTTACATTTTTTTATTCAATAATAGTGTCTGTCACCAATATAATTTGAAAAGAAAAAAGCAGGAATTAGCATCCTGCAGGGATTTTACCTTCCATGATTCCTTTTAAGAAATCTTTAACGTCTTTTAGTTTTCCTTTTTTGATAACTTTTTCCATAGCTTTTGCCGCTTTTGTGTTTCCAGACGCTTTTAATTTTTCAATTAGACCTTTTCCGTTGTTTTCGAAAAGTTTATTTAACTCATCAACGTTTTTAACACCTAACGCTTTAATTAATTGAGTTGATTTTAATCCAGATTTTTTCTTAACGTATTTGTTGTAGTATTTAAAACCTTTGTTGTAGTCTGCAGATGCAGTTGTTACAAATAATCCTCCCGCTAAAAGCGCTGCTAATGCGATTTTTGTGAATTTCATTTAAACTCCTTTTTTTTGTTTTCAAAGTATTTTATTATAAACTCTCGAATTTCAGGGTGTTATAAGTGTAATTTTTAACATGTTATAAGATTTTGTTACTATTTTAGAAGATGATTGTTTATTCAGTTTATATTTTTTATAAAATTATGCTATTATTATATTCCTGATGGAGGGGATGTGATCCTGGTGGACACCCCGGGCTTCAAACCCGGTGGGGCGGCAGGTGACTGTCTGCCCGGAAGGTTCGATTCCTTCCCCCTTCCGCCAAACTTCAAAAATACCGCAATTTCTTATCTTTTAAAAATCAAACGGAGCAAGTGTCAGCTGTTTTCACACGTTTTTGACTGACAATATAACTGACAGTTCATATATTAATAAACTTTATTATTTTACAGAGTGCGAATGTTGAAAATGAGTTAAAAATTTGAAAGAAAAATTTAAGACTAATTTATGGTATAATTTATTAAAATTGAATAATTTTTAAAAGGTTCAATAATGAATATGAAAATCTCTAAAAGTAAAATTAAAAAAACAGTTTATCATTCAATGAGACTTGAAGGATGTGAGGTAAAACTTACTGATAAAAAAATAAAAGAAATAAAATCAAAATATAATGTCAAAGTACATTTCTAAAACAAGTGATATTTACTACCCTAATACTTCTATTCCTAAAAATAAATTAAATATAAAAGACGAAAAAAAACTTCAAGAAATTGAGCATTTTCTACTTCTACAAGCTTATGAAAAATTTGCAAAAAAACTTGATATTGAGTTAAATGAAGAATTTTTTAAAAATTTACATAAAAATACATTTTGTGATTTATATTAATGGGCGGGTGTTTACAGGGATGTAGATATGTCAAAGGGAGATTCTCTTTTTTGCAGGGGAATGTATGTAAAAGATGAAATGAAAAAACTTTTTAAACAGTTAAAAAAAGATAATTATCTAAAAAATTGTGACAAAGAGAAGTTTATAAAAAAGTTGGCGTTTTGTAAATGCGAACTAATTGCAATACATCTTTTTTATGAATTAAACGGTAGGATAATAAGACTTTTTATTGATATTCTTTCAATAAACGCAGGGTTTGATGTAATAGATTATTCTAAACTTAGTGAAGATGAATATATTGAATGTGCAATAGAGTGCGTTCAAAATGCCGACTCTGGTTGTTTTGAAAAAATAATAAGAAAAACAGTGGAAAATATATAATTCTTTATATCAATTTTTGTAATTTGTAAAATAAATTGGAGACAAATTTCTAAATAAAATTAGTTAAATGGTATGAAATTTGTTATTTTAAAAAACTATTTTAATCCGCCATTTTATGTACTCCTTGATCTGTAAAATTACAAAAAAATCAATGGGAGAAAGTATGATTGTCAGATGATGTTGTGACTACTACAGTTTTTATAGGAGACCGTTCATAATTCCATGTCAGTTAAGCTAAAATTAAACGTAATACCCTTCAATTATTACTTCCACTGGTACTTCTTCGGGATCACTGCTAATTTTTTCTTTGTTATAAATGAATGTGGCCGGAAATGATGTTACGCCGCCTATAACCGGCATTTCTTCAAAATCTTTAATTTCCAACTTATCTATATTGTAGTCTTTTTTAATATTCTCAATCGTTTTTTTCATAAGTTCGGGGTCGAATTTGTCTTTGTGTTTTATTGAAATATAAATATACGCGAATCTTCCTTCTTTTTGTGCTTTTTCATTTAGTTCCGAAATAATTTGTTTTTGAGATTTAAAAACATTTATGGTATTTCCGACATCGTATCTGAATGCGTTTATCAAAAACTGTTTATATGCTTTATCCCATTCTTCAAGGGTGATTTCGGAGTTTAAAAATTTTTCATATTCTTTTTGGACAGTGGTTTTTTTATCATCAATTGTAATATTTAAAGCAGCCGGGTTTACTTCCAACGTTAAATTTAACATTTCTTCAAAATCTTTTAACGTTTTATGTGTTATTATGTTTTTTTCAATAGCCTCTTTAATATACATGTTTTTCCTTTTGTATATGTAAGTGTTTTATTTTGGAGTCAATAAAGAAATTATATCAAAAGCAGCATAAAAGTGCCAGACACCTATTGGTTAAATTATTAAAAGAAAGAAGGAGGATTATTCTCCTCTCGGAGCTCTTGGTCTTGCTTCGTTAACTCTAAGTCTTCTTCCTTGGAAATCTTTTCCGTCTAATTCTTCGATTGCTGTATCAGCACCGCTTTCCATTTCAACGAAACCGAATCCCTTGCTTCTTCCTGTTTCTCTGTCGTTAATAATTTTTACTGAAATTACTTCACCGTATTCTGCGAATACCGGTCTTAAATCGTCTTCAGTTGCTTGATAGTTAATGTTTCCTACGTAAATTGTTTTCATGTGATTTTTCCTAATTTGTGAAATTTTAATTAGTTCTTCTAAGAGGTTTTTCTTAAGAGGAGCTAATCATCAGGTGACATTGTAACACCATTATGTAAAAAAAGCAAATAAATGTTAAAATTTCCAAAAAAAGGACGGAATATGGAGATAAAAAATAATTATTACGAATTTAGAAGCGCACTTACTAAAGGAGATGTTCAAAAAGCCGAAGAGTATTTTCAAAAAGCGTTTGAAGAAGCGTTTAATTTATACCAGCAAAAACTCTCAAACAATGAAAAATTCAATTTAAACGATGAAAACGAACTGTTCGCGGTTGTTGTACTGTTTGATAATATGATCGGGTTTTGGAAAGAAGGTATGCTTGAAGAGGGTATAGGTTTTGCCGAAAGTATGGTTGATCTTGTTGATTCTGCTAAATTAAAAGAGATGTTCAAGGGGTATTCGCTCGGAATGCAGGCGGGAATTGACGTTGATACGTTTTTTAGAAAATATGTGGATTTAAGCAAGGTGGATGAGGAGTATCCGATGTTTTTATGCAATTTCAAAGAGGAGATAAAAGAATTAATTAAGTAAAACGTGTTATAATATTAAAATAACATTAAATTAAAACGGTTTACTATGGAACAATTCGAATACAGATTAAATAAAATGCTCGAATCGCTGTTTGAATCAGGACTTATTAACAACCTTAACAACTCTTTCAACAGCGAGGAGCAGTTAATCAACTTTCTTGACAAGATAATCAATTCTACAATTGAAGGTCTTATAATATTTGATGAAGATAAAAAATGCATTAGAGCCAATAAACCTGCGAGTTATATCTTCGGATATACTATTGAAGAGATGCACGGCAAATACGCCTTTGAGTTTGTAGCTCCGGAATCGAGGGAACTTGTCAAAAACAGAATAGTTATAAAAGACCAGTCACCTTATGAAGCTGTGATGGTTAGAAAAGACGGCAGCAAATTTCCCGCTATGCTTCGGGGAAGAGATATTTTAATTAACAAT
>Ga0256843_1001465_pt1 | contig 18637 bp, 15 predicted proteins | sample AlvinellametaG_FD_191572 | JGI IMG/M metagenome (GOLD analysis project Ga0256843, IMG submission 191572) | Pompeii worm associated microbial communities from hydrothermal vent at the East Pacific Rise, Pacific Ocean - Alvinella | ecosystem: Host-associated > Annelida > Integument > Unclassified ... | reverse complement strand
CTTTGGATGAGATAGTTTTTTACTAACTCTTTTTCAATCCGTAGTTTTTAAATTTCTCCAATATCTTATCCATCTCTTTGTCATCCAGCACGACGGGATTTGAGAGTTGTTTGGCAAAGATATACTGTTTTGCCGCACTCTCTATCTCTACGGCAAGCCATAAAGCCTTTTTTAAACTCTTGGCGGTCGTCAATACGCCGTGATTTGCCAAAAGACAAGAGTTATACCCCTCATTTAGAGTATCTAAAATATTTTCGGATAACTCTTTTGTACCGAATGTCGCATATTTGGCGCACGGTATCTTTTTGCCTCCTGTCACGGCGACCATATAGTGACAAGGCGGTATATCCTCTCTACACATAGCAACGGCAGTGGCGTATGTGGAGTGGTTATGCAATACGGCATCAACATCCTTTTTAGCCTTCAATATATCAAAATGAAAATCAAGTTCGCTTGAGGGAGGATGCTTGCCTTTGTAAGCTTTTTTATCCTCAAAAGGGACAAAAACCAAATCTTCGGGGGTCATTTCTCCATACGGTACACCGCTTGGAGTTATCAACATACCCTCGCCCAATCTATGGCTGACATTGCCCGAAGTGCCTTGGTTGATACCGAGTCTCTCCATCTCCAAACACACTCTAACTATCTCTTTTCTTATCTCTAACTCTTCCATTTTACCTACTTATATGAAGATCAAACACAAATCTATCGGATAGATAGTAGCCTATACTGTAAGCTATCTTTCTACCGTTTTCATCGTGTATTAACATTTTTCTTATCAATACGGGAGTTTTGTCGTCTTTAAAACTAAGATGCTTTTTTATCTCCGAAACAGGCATTGCCGCCAATATCTCCTCTTGAGAAAAAAGAATCTTGATATTTAGCTTATCCTCCAAAAACTCATAAAGTTTTATGATATTCCCATCGTTTAAATCCTCAATTTCGAGATTTAAATCGGGATGAAAATAACTCTTTACATACAGTTCCGGCTCCAAATAACCCTTTACTCTGACAAGCTGAATGATTTTTCTATTTGGTTTTATCTGAAACTTTTTATAGACTTCACAATCAGCCCTCACCAAAGATACGCCATGCTCAAATAGTTTGAACTTTCTGTTTTGTCTTTGCATATCGTCATTAAAACTATACCAGTTGTTTAGCGTTGTCTTTATGCGATTGTCTTGGATATTTTTGAAAGTTCCTCTATTTTTCTTTCTTATGATGAGATTTTTATTGATCAAAGAGTACATAGCCTTTCTGACCGTATTTCTACTCACGTTTAACTTGTTTGATATCTCTATCTCATTAGGGAGTTTAGCGCCTTTATCATACGGCTCTTTCGTAAGCAACTCCGAAATAATATCCTCCACCTGCTTATATAAAGGGGTGGAGGAGTTTTTATCCACATAATACTGAGAAAGACTCAAGGCTTACTCGCTTTTTGCGGATTTAGAAAAATCATAAGGCGCTCTTATGATGCCTTTTTCCGTTATAAAACCGCTTATCAACGAATTGTCCGTCACATCAAAAGCGGGATTGAACACTTTTATATCTTTGGGAGCAATCTGCTGTCCTTTTATATAGATAAGCTCTTGCGCCCCTCTCTCTTCCACCACTATGCCGTCCCCCGTTTTGGTATCCACATCTATAGTGGAGTATGGACACGCTATATAAAACGGGATACCGTAGTGTTTTGCGTTTACCGCTAAAGAGAGAGTACCTATCTTGTTTGCCGTATCTCCGTTGTTGGCAACCCTATCGGCTCCCACCACTATCATATCCACTTTTCCCAATTTCATAAGATATGATGAGACGCTATCGGCTATCATGGTAGTATCGACACCGAACTTATTTAACTCCCAGCAAGTTATCCTCGCCCCTTGTAAAAGAGGTCTTGTTTCGCTAGAGTAGGCTTTAAACCTCACCCCTTTGCTCCAAGCAACATACATTGGCGCCAACGCCGTACCTATGCCGCCCGTCGCCAACGCTCCCGCATTGCAAAGAGTCAATACGCCAAACCCCTCTTTTATAAGCTCCGCTCCGTTTTCTCCGATTTCTCTACAAGTCTTGATATCGCTTTTGTGTATGGCGATAGCTTCATCTCTTATAGCTTTATACAACTCTTTCGAGCTTGAACTTTTCGGAAAGTTTTTGGCTATCTTTGAGAGTTTATTTAGAGCCCAGCTTAGATTGACCGCCGTCGGTCTTGAACTATTTAGATATTCGGCGTTTTGCTCCACTATCTTTATAAATTCGTCAAGAGGTTTGTCGATATGCTCTTTCAAACTTATAAGCAGTCCGTAAGCCCCCGCTATACCTATGGCGGGAGCACCTCTAACTTTTAACATATATATGGAGTCATACACTTGATTTAAATCCTTTTGCTCCTCGATAACCTCTTCAACCGGAAGCTTTGTTTGGTCAAGTATAAAAAACCTATCCTCTTTCTCGTCAAAAAAGATTGCTTTGGGGATAGTCTCCAACTTTTTTTCTATATCTTCACTCATTAGAACAATCCTTTTTTATCCGTAGGCATCCAAGGACGATTTAACAAATCCACACTATTGAATTTAGGAAATTTTTCTCTTAACTGTTTCATATTTTTTATATGAAGTTTTCTTAACTCTTTAGCGGTAAATAGCATAGGCGGTATAAGTATCTCATGAGGAACTTTTTCTCCGGCTATCTCCAAAGCTATGGCTCTAACGGAAACCGCACCGATAGATGCCGGATTTGTTGCCGCCGTAGCCGCCCAAGGACTATCCGGTTTTATCATCTCTCTTATATCTTGGGTTGAGATGTCCGCCGTATAGACTTTTGCCTTATCTTGTCTTCTCATCTCTCTAAGGGCTTGTACGACACCTTTTCCGAGTTCATCGTAAGGTGCGAAAAATGCGTTTATCTCGGGATGAGCCAAAAGTACCGCTTTTACTTGGTCGGCGTTTTTAGCCGCTATCGGGGATTCGAGAGTTCCTGTTTTTACTATCTCTTTGATGCCGGGATACTCTTTTTTTATCTTTTGCCAACTTCTATCTCTCTTATCAAGAGGTAAAATTCCGGCGATACTAACATATCCCACATTTGCCGTGCCGTTAAAATCTTTTACAAGAGCCTTTAGCGCCAACATTCCGAGGAGTTCATCATCTTGTGCTATTTGAGGGATTTTCGGATTTTTAAGGTCCACATCAAAAGCTACGACGGGGATACCCGCTTTTATAGCGTCAGCCGCCGGCTTTTTCATAGTTTCACTTAGCCCGTGATCTATTATGATGCCGTCAACTCCCATGTTGATAGCTTGATAGACAAAGTTCGCCTCGGCTTGATTGTCCATATGTTTTCCAAAAACTATAAGCTTTATACCTAGTAAGTTTGCTTGTCTTTGAGCACCCGCCCTAAAGGTTTGCATAAACTCGCCTTCCGTCATCTGTCTTATAAGTGCGACTTTGACCTGCTTTGAGCCGTCAAACGGCGGAGGAGCGCCTTTTAAAGCCTTTGCAAATGTAAAATTTGCAGCAAACATCAACGACGCTACGATCATAAACTTGATAAACTTCATACTTTCTCCTTTAATTTAGTATCATATTTCGGACTTAGATAATCCGAATGTAAATATTAAAGCCGCTACGAGAACGACACCTTTTATAAAATCTTGCGTATAGTACGGCAAGGACAACATCGTCAAACCGTTCAACAGCATACCTATAAATATAACTCCTACCACGCTTCCAAGAGCGTTTGGCTTTTTTACTCCCAAAACGGCATAACCTATCAACGCCGCCGCAACCGCATCCAAAAGCAGACCTCCTCCGCTTGTTACATCTCCTCTTCCTATCCTAGCGGCAAGCAAGATACCTCCTGTCGCCGAAATGGTGCCCGATATTACATAAGCGGCTATCTTGTATCTTTGTACACTCACGCCCGCCAATTTGACGGCTTTTTCGTTGCCTCCTATAGCGTATAGTATCCTGCCCCATTTCGTATATTGAAGTATAACGTATGAGACTATTGCAATAATAGCAAAAGCTATAACGGGTATAGGTATAGTATCAAATAGTCTTCCTTGTCCGAGATATAAAAACTGCTGAGCAAACTCTCCTTCGGTCTCCGTTCCGTCAGGCAGTATCATGCCAGTTCCTATAGACATACCTGCTGAAGGGATGAGTTGTAAACCCTGTATCAAAAACATCATGCCAAGCGTCGCCAAAAGATCGGGGATTTTGGCTTTTACTATCAAAAGACCGTTTATAAAACCTATAATAACGCCCGATAAGATAGCCGCCAAAATAGCGTACATATAGTTCATATTTAAAACGACCATGACATAAGATGAGATCATCACGCAAAACGCCGCCGTAGCCCCTATGGAGAGGTCAAAACCGTCGATGATAAGCGTAAATGTCACTCCAAGCGCCAATATGCCGACAATCGTAACTCCAAGAAGTATGGAAAACATATTTGTCCAACTCCAAAATGACGGCTCCACAAGTCCAAACCCCAAAAACGATCCCGCCATAACTATCAAAAAACCGTATTTTATGGCAAACGATACAAATTTATTCAACTTTCATCCTTTCTCAATCCTCCTGAGACATTAAATTTAACAGCATGTCTCTATCCACATTGCTACTTTTTTCTTGGTAGATTATCTTTCCTCTATTCATAACCGCTATCCTATCGGCGACATCCATAAGCTCGTCGATGTCGCTTGATATCATCAAAACGGCACTCTCTTTTGTCTTTTCTCTTAGATACACGGATATATCTCTTCTTGATTTTATATCCACGCCTTGAAAAGGCTCATCGAGTATCGCTAAATTGTGTTTCATCAAAAGCCATCTGGCTACGACCACTTTTTGTTGATTTCCCCCCGAGAGCGACTCGATATAGGCATCGTATCCTTCGCACTTTATCCCCATATCCTCTATCATCTTTTGAGTATATTTGATCTCTTTTTTCTTTAAAATAAAACCGAACTTGCTAAAAAAATCCAAAAAAGGCAGAGTGATGTTGGTCTTTATCGACTCTTCGGGTATGATAGCGTTTACGCTTCTATTTTCGGGCACTAAATGTATGCCGTTTTTTATAGCCTCTTTTATGGAGTTTATCTCCACTTTTTTGCCGTTTATCTCTATCTCGCCGCCAATGCACTCTCTTATCCCGAAAAGCGCTTCGGCAAACTCGCTCTTGCCTGCTCCGACCAATCCTAAAAGTCCAACTATCTCACCTTTAAATATGGTAAGATTGATAAACTCTTTGCTACCTTCGACCAATAAATCTCTGACTTTCAACAACACTTCTTGTTTTTGGATATTTTCCCTATGGACCGATATCTCTTTTTGAATATCTCCCACCATCGCTTTAACGATAAGAGGTACTTGTAGAGGCTTGTGAAGTATCCCTCCGTTTTGTCCGTCTCTTATGACCCCGACTCTATCTGATATCTCTTTTACTTCCGTTAGATAGTGAGATACGTAAAGTATGCTAACGCCTTCCTCTTTCAGTCTAAATAGAGTCTTAAAAAGCATAGCGGCTTCTCTGTTGGAGATGGATGAGGTCGGCTCGTCGAGTATGAGGAGTTTCGGCTTTTTGGCTAATGCTCTTGCGATGATGATCATCTGTTTTTCGCTTTGAGGAACCTCTTTGATATTTTGCTCCATATCAAGATGCTCCAAATTCATCTTCTTGGCTATCTCTTTGGCTCTTTGCAGTATCTTTTTCTTGTCATACACTATGGGAGCTTCGGGAGATAGTACCATATCAAGCGCCAAATTTTCCCCTATACTCATATTTTGAACAATTCCCTGCTCGATATCTTGGTGTACTACTTGGATACCGGCATCATAAGCGTCTCTTGGGGATTCGAACTTTACCAACTCCCCGTCGATATATATCTCGCCCTCATAGTCGCTATAGTATCCGCACAATATCTTTATAAAGGTTGATTTGCCGGCTCCATTCGCACCCACTATCGAAAATATTTCACCTTCGTAAAAGTCAAAGCTAACCCCCCTCAAAGCCTTTGTAGCCCCGAAGGTTTTAGATATGTTTTTTGCTTGTATGATAGGAGTTTTACTCATCTGTTATCTCTTTTACTACCTCGTCGATATTTGCGTAACTTTTCGTTATGAGATTTGAAGCTTTTTTCAAAACTTTTTTTTCGACTTCGGCTCTTCTATCTTGGTCTTCTATGCCCGCTACATCGGCTACCTTTGCAAGCCCTACCGTCCTTCTAAACATTTCACAAGCCATAAAACCTACGCTATCTTTAAAAATATCTTCTATAAAAGAGTCCACATAACTCTCAAAATGTTCCAATCCCCCCTCATAATCCCACTGGAGAGATTTTTGACTCTTTTCATGATTTATCATATTGTCTTTAAATTTCTTGCTAAAAAGTTCCCAAGTATCTACTATCATCCCCTTTACATACTCTTTATACTCCTCTTCGTTATCTTCCAAAGAGAGATATGACATTGCTAAATTCGCAAGATATATACCAACATCAAACCCGATAGGACCGTAAAAGGCAAATTCGGGGTCTATCACATAGGTTTCCTCTTTGTTTAGCATGATGCTTCCCGTATGCAAATCTCCGTGAAGTAGTGCCTGAGCTTCCGTCATAAACTTGTATCTAAGCTTCGCTACGGCTTTTTTTATCTCTTTATTTTCTCTAAACTCTTTTACGACACTCATGTCGAGTTTCGGGCTATAACTATTTGTTTCGTTCTCTTCGTAAGGGTGGGTAAAGATGAAATCTTCCGTGATTTTACACAACTCTTTATTGATAAATCTCTTTACCTCATCTTTCTTTGTGGCGCTATCTAAGTAAAAATCGGTAGTATAAAAAAGCGTATCGGCTAAAAATGTAGAGATATGCTCGCTTAGAAATGGAAAGATTTCTCTATTTATCATCTCCCCTCTTAGGATTTTATGTTTATTGAGGTTTTGCATCGCCACAAGCGACATTTCATACGAATCGTGATATATATCGGGTACAAACGCGGGAGCTATCTCTTTTTCTCTTTTTAGAGCCTCTATCTCTATGATCATTCTATTTCTATCTAAAGGATACTCCTCTCCGACACATCTCAAAAACGGCACGGCTTGTTTTATGATGAGGGTTCTATCGCCGTTGTAAACCGTATATACATAGTTTAAGTTGCCGTCCCCAATCTCCGAGACTTGAAGCTTATCTATCGGTTCGTCATCGTTAAGAACTATCTTTCTTATCTGAGGAGTCTTATCTATATACTCTTTGACCGAATTTTCATCCAAAACCTTATATGACATATCATCTCCCTTGAATGCAATTAAATCAGAACATATATCTATATGTACCTACATATCTACAATCATACTAAAATTTTTTTAAATTTGCATAAAACGGCCTTGGTGAAAAAGAAAATATATCAAAATGGTAAATTTAGTAACAAAATGGATTTTAAGCTAAACTTTTTGCCCTTTTGTTGTGAAAAAAGACAACCAATCCGAAAAGTACGATACCTACGATATGCGAATCTTGCAAATGGGGTATCAAACTCTTATATCCGAACACTTTATCGGGAAATAGTAAAAGTAGAGTCGATAACGCAAATAAAACTCTCTCGTATATCTTAAGCTTGGCATTCCAAAATCCGTCAACCGTTATGGCAAAAGAGAGTATGCCGAAAATCGCAAAGATAAACACTTCAAACCTATCTATCCACTCTCCTGTTATCAAGTTTGAAAAGGCAAAAAGCAAAGGCATGATATACAAACCCTTTCCAAGCTTCCAAGCTTCAAGCCCCGTTCTCATAGGCGGAGTCTTAGCGATACCCGCTGCCGCAAAAGCTGCCAAACAAACCGGGGGCGTTAAGTTCGAGTCTTGGGAGAGCCAAAAGATGATAAGATGCGCCGCCAAAAGATAGCCCGTCACTTCGGGAGGGGTTACGCCTGCACTCACCAAAGCCGCCATCGCAGGAGAGAGCATAAGTCCCAAAAGTGCGGGAGCGGACAGCACGGCTAAAACTATATATGAAGCCGTTACGGGAAGCCCCATACCTAGAAACAAAGAGGCGATAGCAACCAAAACAAGCGCTATAATGAGTTGATTTTGAGACCACTCCATGATAAGCTGAGAAAATGTCACCCCGATACCAGAAATGTTAATGATACCTACTATAACTCCTATCGAGACCAAAAGAACACCCGTAACTATCATGTTTTGAGTTCCAAGAGCCAAAGCTTCAACAATATCTTTTAAGCTCATCTTTTTGTTTTTAGTAAGATAGGAGGATAAAACTATCACCACTATCGAGATGCCCGCTGCATAAGTGGGTGTAAATCCGTAAACTAAAAGCCCTATCAAGGTAGCTAAAGGTATAAAAAAGTGAAAACCCTCTCTAAGAGTCGGCAATATATCCACCTTTTCTCCCGTAGCATCTATGCCATGCTTTTTTGCGTGGATATGTATATAAAAAGAGATGGAGGCAAAGTATAGTATCGCAGGAAGCACCGATACGGCTATAATGGTGGCAAAAGATATGTGAGTCATTTGCGCCATGATAAATACGCCCGCACCCATGATAGGAGGCATTATCTGTCCTCCCGTACTTGCCGCCGTCTCAACTGCTGCAGCGAATATGGGTTTAAAACCGTTTTTTATCATCATAGGTATAGTTATAGTTCCCGTTGAAACGGTATTTGCCACTGCTGAGCCTGAGATAGTTCCCATCAAAGCGGAGCTAAATACCGCCACGTGACCCGCGCCGCCTCTAAATCTTGAAGTTATTGACTTGGATAGATCAACTATAAAGTCTCCCGCACCGCTTTTCATCAAAAAAGCGGCAAAGAGCATAAACATAAAGACATAGGTTGCCGAGATATTTGCTATAAATCCAAAAAGCCCTTCGCTGGTAAAATACATCCTATATAAAAATCTAGTCAGAGTCATACCGGCAAATCCGAAAACTCCATCTATATACTTACCTAAAAATAGCACATAAGCAATGGCTATAATCATCATAGAAGGCACTATCCAGCCCGTCGTTCTTCTAACTATCTCGATAGCTAAAAGTATCGATAAAACGGATACTACCATATCCGAGATCCTCATATTGCCATGCGCTACATCATACAACGACTCTTCAAATCCGACCAAATAAAAAAATGGCACCAAAGCCAAAATAGCAAGGAGAATATCAAAATAAGAAACACTATCTTTGTCACTAAACTTCGAAGCTCTATATGTTAAAAAGCCCAAAGATGCCAAAAACGAAAAGTGGGCGGCATTAAACCACAGGTCGCTAATCCCCCCAATGATATTGATATAAAAGTGAAATAGCGATATACCCATCGCATAATAGACCAAATAGGGTTTTATTTTCTCTTTTGATATTCCCATTATATTTCCTTTGTGTAGAAATTTGCCGCCAAAAAAAGGCGGCAAATCATATAGCGTAGAACTATTTAGCTATCAATCTATCAGGTATCTTTATACCCATCTCTTTATAAAACTTAGCAGCTCCCGGGTGCAAAGGCATAGGCAACCCGTCTATAGCTTTTTGCAAACTCATAGCGAGTGTAGCTTTGTGTACGCTATGCAAAAACGGAAGGTTTTCATATATGGTTTTTGTCAAAAGATATACAACCTCTTCGGGAGTATCTTTCGTACAAACCAAAAGATTTGGCTGAGCTATAGTGTGAACATCTTTTTTAAGACCCGGGTAAGTTCCCGCTTTTATGATATATCTTGTCCAAACGGGATATGAAGCTTGTATCTTTTTAAGATTGTCATCACTAAATTCCAAGATAGTTATCTTGTCCGCACCTATGGTGGCAAATGCGTTTGTTACGGCACTTGCGGGAGGACCGGCAGGGATATTCATACCGTCTATCTTTCTATTTTGCAACGCTTTTGCACTTGGAGTATAGCCAAGATACTGCAAGTCCATTTTATTGTAGTCGATACCCAAAGTCTTTAGTATCGTCTCTCCGGAAACCCTCGTTCCGCTATTTCTTTTACCTATGGAAAACGGTCTTCCGTATAGATTTTTCATATCCATTATGTTGTTTGTAGGAGCATACTTTTTATAAACCACAAAGTGCTCAACATTTTGCCAAAGCATAGTGATACTTCTTAGATTTTTTCTCGGATGACCCTCATACTTGCCCTTTCCCTGCCAAGCCATAGAGCCGAAAAGTCCTTGAAGTATTCCAAAATTCACCTCTCCTTTATCGAGCATATCGACATTTTCACCGCTTCCGGCACTTGTGATAGCTGAGAAGGTCATTTTGTATTTTTTCGCCAATTTTAAACTTGCTATAGTTGCTATACCCACACCGACCGGATAGTAAGTTCCGCCCGTGCTTGCCGTAGCAATGATAAACTTTTGCTCTTTTTTGCCCGCATTGGCTCCACTAATCAATCCTGCCGCCACAACTGAGGTTATCAGTAGCTTTTTAAGTATCGACATACCTACTCCTTAAAATTTTATTTTAAAGAAGTATATCATAAAATTTCAAAATTGTTTCAAAAAAATTGAAATAAAATTAATTTTTTTCAACTAGATAGCCAAAGCCTTTTCTTGAAATTATAAAATCATCATCAGCTATCTTATCTTTTACCCTTTTCATGGTGGTTCTCAAAGTTGAATCGGAAATATCCTTTTCGCTCCAAATAAATCTCTTTAAATCTTCATTTGTTACGATTTTACCCAGACTATCGATAAGCTTCTCTATCAAAAGAGACTCTTTTTTAGAAAACTTGACACTTTTATTGTCTTTATACAGAGTTTTTGTGATAGTATCGTAACTATAAGTTTTATTGAGGTGTACTAAGCGTTGGGCATCTTTTTTCTGGTCTAAAGCGTTTTGTTTTATCTTTTTAAGCAACTCTATCATGCTGTCTATATCAAGCGGCTTGACAAAATATCCGGCTATATTTAAACTGATAGCTTTTAGCAGATAATCCTCATCTTTATATGCGGAAACGATGATATATTTTTGATCGTTTTTAAGTTTTGTTATCTCTTCGACCATGCTTAAACCGTCAAGTTTAGGCATCTTTATATCCGTGATGATGATGTCGTAAAATCGCTTCTTTTTATAATTCTCTTTGAAGATTTTAAAACCCTTCTCTCCATCCTCGGCAACATCGACAACATCGAAAATAGTGTTTAGATAAAATTTCAATATATCTCTCGCATCCCTCTCATCCTCCACCAATAACGCTCTTGTCTTATTCATATGCTCTTCTCCTTGTGAGGCAACTCGATGGTAAATACAACACCGCTTTTTATATTTTTCACCCCTATTTTTCCTTGTAAATTCTTTTCTACTATCGTTTTTGTCATATATAGCCCAAGTCCCGTACCTTGGGTCTCGAACTTGGTGGTAAAGTACGGCTCGAAAATTCTATCGATAATCTCCTTATCTATCTCTCCGCCATTGTTTTTGACACTTATAACCACAACATCATTTTTATCTTGAATATCTATATCTATCTTAGCCTCAAAGTCCTCTCTCTCTTTTCTTTGCAATATCGCATCTTTTGCGTTATTCAAAATATTTAAAAGTGACTGTTTTAGCTCATTTTCATAATTATACAAAAATATATCATTTTTGCATATTAAATTTACAACAATTCCGTGACTTTCAAGTTGCTCCTCCACAATCCTTAATGAAGAGAGAATGCACTCTTTTAACTCAAATCTATTTTTACTCTTTGAGGGTTTATAGAAATTTCTAAAATCCTCAATCGTTTGCGACATATACTCTATCTGTGTTTTTGCCCTATTGATATACTCCGAAAGCTTCTCTTTCGTAAAGTTGTTGCTTTGGCAATTATCTCTAATAAAGTGTAAGATTAGGTTGACATTATTTAGAGGCTGTCTCCACTGGTGCGATATAGAACCTAACATCTCACCCATGGATGCGAGTTTATTTTGCTGGATGATAAAGCCGTCTTTTTCTCTATTTTTAGCTATCTCCTCCTCTACTCGCTCCTTCAACTCCTCTTCGGCTTGTTTGAGCTTTGTAATATCATGAATATACCCGTAAAGATACTTAACCTCTCCAAAATCATCCTTTAAAAGCAAAACTCTGCTATATATCCACCTTATCTTTCCTCCGTTATCCACTATCCTATATATTTGAAAGAAACTTTTGCTGGATATAGCGATATGATAATCTATAAGGTCTCTTAACTCTCTCTTATCCTCTTGAAACACTATATCCATATAGTTTAGACTCTTATTTTCAAAATCTTTTTTATAATACCCGTAACTTTTGATACTGTTAGAGACAAAATCAACACTCAAATCTTTATCGTTATTCCACTTAAAGATGACTATGTGTCCATCCTCGACAAGCATCTCCACATTTAAAAGCTCTTTTGAGAGCCTTTTGTTCTTATCTATATCCATACTCATCATGAGCATTCTTTTATAGTTATCATACTCGTTTTTAAAAATCTTTCCTCGAGCCAATATCCACTTATAACCCTCGTTTTTGGTTTTTAGTCTATATTCGCATATCAGCTGCTCCTCTTTACCCTCCAAAATAGCATCAAATCTATTTTTCACTTCATCTTTGTCATCCTTATGGATAAGGTTGAACCAGTCGGCAAAAGACTTTATCTCATCTCTTCCGTATCCCGATATCTCAAGCCATTTTTTCGAAAGATAGATACTGTTTTTCTCAAAGTCTATATCCCACATACCGTCATTTGAAGCGATGATAGCAAGCTCAAATCTCTTTTTCCAGTGTTGCAGGGACTCTTTTCTAAGTTGAAGTCGCCTATTGTATCTTTTAAAAACATCCTTGACAAATCTCAAGAAAATGAGAGAAAATAGCAATACAAAAGCCGAGATCAGCAATACATAAAAGAGTATTTTATAAAACATGGAGTCATAAAAGTTTTTGATACTATCCAATTTTTGGGCGCTGTTTTTCAACAATCCGCTTATATCGTATTCGATAGAGACTATAAACTTGAACTTTTTAAACAGATATATACGGTTTTTATACTTTTCAAACTCGCTATCTTTACTTTGATAATACTTTAAGATCTCATATTTTGGCTCATTTCGGTAGTGCTCTAAAACCTTTTTTGCATCATAAAACTCTTTTTTATTATAAAAGTTATAGACTCTTTTTTTTACAAAATCGTAAAACCAAATATAATCATCCCCTCTAAAAGCGTTTATAGAGGAGATTATGGCATTTTCGGTCACACCCCTCAAACTATCTATGGTAGAAAATGCCCCTATACAATAAAGCTTGCCTCCCACTTTTAAAAAATCAAAAAAACTAACTCTTACCGTTTTTTTAATATCATCTATCCAGTACTGAAAGTTTTCATCCCCTTGAGAGTAGATATACTGCAAAACAAGCTTGTCATACTTTTTACCGTCTTTACTGCCAAATATCAACTCCCTAAGATAACTAACAACCTCTTCCCCCATATAAACTTTAAAATTTTCGGTATCGAAAAAGACAAAAGTTTTATCATCTTGCATCTCTTTACTTTTCAGATAACCAACAACATCCTCTATGTTTTTGCCATCCTCTACCATTTTATCGATATATCCTAGCGTAGTATAGAGATATTTTTGTAGATTTGATCTTGCTCCCAAAATCTTGGAGTTTACCCTCTTTTTAACATCCCTTGCAAAGTTTTGAAGTTTCTCTTTCTCCTTAAACTCCTGTTTTATTAAAAGCTGTTGTTTATAAACCTCTATCTCCCGTTCGGCTTTTGAGTTAAGCGCCACATATGAGATAAACAGCAAGATAGCCGTCAGAAGGATAATAAAAATGGCGGGTATATATGTGATGACTTTTTCAATATTTTCTAGATTATATACATTTTTCTTTTTTGACATATATGATTTTAGCATAAATTTAAATAATAGTTGTATAATTGTTTCGAAAATTTAATAAATAAGAGTAAAAATGTACGATTATCTCATCATCGGCGGAGGCATCATCGGACTTAGCATGGCTAAAGCCATCATAGAAGAGGAGTCTCAAGCCAAGATAGCTCTCATAGAAAAAGAGTCTCACATCGCCTCTCACGCTTCGGGTAGAAATAGCGGCGTACTGCACGCTGGATTTTACTACGGTGAGAACTCTCTAAAGGCCAAATTTGCAAAAGTGGGCAACAAAGAGCTTACATCCTACTGCCTGGAAAACTCTCTAAAGATAAACAGATGTGCAAAAGTGATAGTAGCTCAAAACAGAGATGAGATAGAAGGTCTTGAAGAGCTTAAAAGACGCGGAGACATAAACAAAGTGGAACTTCACTGGATAAGCGAAGAGGAGTTAAAAGAGAGATATCCGAATGTAAAAACAACCCAAAAAGCCCTCTTTTCTCCCACCACATCCACCATAGATCCAAAAGAGTTATGCGAAAACTTAGCAGCCTTTTTGACAAAAAAAGGGGTTGAAGTATTGACAAATACAAGATATATAAAAAGATTACAAAACGACCTTATAAAGACATCCCAAGGAGAGATAAGATATAAAAAACTGATAAATTGCGCGGGGCTTTACGCCGACAAGATTGCTCAAGATTTCGGATTTGCTTCAAACTACACCATCATCCCTTTTAAAGGCATCTACCTAAAAGATAAGAAAAATATAGCCAACCTCACGACAAATGTATATCCCGTGCCAAACCTTAAAAATCCTTTTTTGGGAGTTCACTTCACTTACGCCGTGGATGGCTCGGCAAAGATAGGACCTACGGCCATCCCCGCTTTTTGGAGGGAAAATTATGAGGGTTTTAAAAACTTTTCGATAGAGGAGTTTTCGGCCATACTCTTTTATGAAGCTAAACTCTTTGCCACAAATGCGTTCGGTTTTAGATCTCTTGCAGTGGAGGAGGTCAAAAAGTACTACAAGCCCCATCTTTTAAATTTGACAAAAGGGTTAACAAACGATATGGATTTGAGCGGATTTGATAGCTGGACTACACCCGGCATCAGAGCTCAACTCTTGGATAAGAACACTTTGGAGCTGGTTCAAGACTTTGTAGTAGAGGCGGATGAAAAAACCGTGCATGTTTTAAACGCCGTTTCTCCCGCACTTACCTCGGCTTTTCCTTTTACAAGATGGGTAAAAGAGAAATATTTATGATATAATCACCACTTATTTTTTACAAAGGTACATTATGAATAAAAAAATCAAAACATTAATAGTTTTATTTGTGTTAGTGGCGCTCATCCCGATAGGATACAAACAGTATTTAGACAAAACTTTGATCGCAAAGATCAACGATCTAAACAATCAAGGCTTTATGGTCACAAAGATCAAAGACGACAGTTCTTTGCTGACAACGGCCCAATCATACAAAGTGGTTATCTCCAATCCGGATTCGATATATGATCACTATTTGAAAAATATATTTGACGCTTCACAAAAAGAGTTGGCAAAAAAGGCTCTATCAACGCTAAACGATAGCGAATTTACGATAGATCTAAATATACTCAACTTTCCCGTATCCCACAAAGATGCACTAAGTATATATCTCACCTCTTTGCCGCCAAAAGCCGTCTCATCTTCAAAATCAAACACTATCGTAAAAGAGATAGAACTCTTTTTGAAAAATAAAGGTTTAGGCGAAATCGTAGATACCAACGCTTTTGGAAAAGCTACATCTATGAGAATGAAAAATATAGATAAAAAGTTTGACGCAAAAAAGGGGTCGTTAGAGATTGTATTGAAAGATTATATCGTCAATCTATCTAGATTTGATCTTAAAAACTACAACTACGCTTTTAAAACCCTCAACAAAAGGTTCAAAATCCAAATCGAAGCCAAAGACAAAACAAATATCGATCTGCAATACAACAATCTAAAATGCAATACGGATAGAAAAAATCTGTACAATTACGATACATACTGCAATGTTGATGATCTTAACTTTTTACTTTCTCAATATGGAAAAGATATAAATTTGAAACTAAACGATATTTTCGTCTCTTCAAAATCAGCCCTTATGGCAGAAAATATCTCATATAAATTTAGATACAAGATAAAAGAGATAGCACTTCACCAGACATTGAGATATGGAAGAAAGTTAGATCTTAAGATAGACAACTTTTTGTATTCAGGAACATTGAGCGGATTGAGTAAAGATACGATGGAGCAGATAAGCAAACTCTCTTACGATAAAAATTCTCTTCTTAAAAAAGAGTACTTAGATATTATTCAAAAAGTTTTAAACAAAGGCTTAACGCTTAAGATAGACAACCTAAGCATAGACTCTCTTGTCGTAAATGCAGGCAAAAAGCCAATCGCTTTCGGTCAGATTAAAACATCATTGACTATAAACTTGGAAAAAAACAGTATCGACCTATCCCGAAAAAGGGTAAATCCTCTTACGCTGATAAGATATATAGACATAGAGGCTAAAATCTCTTTGGATAAAAAAGATTATGAGTTTTTAAAATCATTCGATAGAAGAGGAAAGATTGACAATATAGTTAAATTTCAAGGCAATAAAGCCATATTTGACATAGAGTTCAATAAAGGAAAATTGACTATCAACGGTCAAAAACCGTGATCTGAACAAGAGATGGTGTCCCAAGCAGGATTCGAACCTGCGGCCTCTTGATTAGGAATCAAGTGCTCTATCCAGCTGAGCTATTGGGACTAAAATAGAGGTGGTATTATACTGTATAAATCATTCTAAATCAATATAAAAATCACACTTCTTGGTTTGTGTGCTTTTGTGGGGGCTGATTACCTATATATTTAATTTGATTTTATTTGATGCATATTGGTGAATTAGCATTTGAATAATATTTTGATATGGGATAGAGTTCTCTAAAGCTTTCTTTTTGAGTTCGTAAATATCATTTTCATTTACTCTTAAAGAGATAGCTTTTTTCTTTTGATTTTTTATATAAGATTGTAGTTGCTGTATTCTAATATCAATATTATCTTTACTTTGCCATTCTCCATTTTCCACACTTTACAATATACTTTTTTCATCTTCGACATAAGAAACCAAATATACATAATTTTTAATTTCAATCAAAATAATAAAAATGCTTTGATTAGGATATTTGTCTTTATTTGGTTGCTTTATATCATCAAGCAATTTGCCATTTTCTAAAGCCAGTATTACATCTTCAAACGATACCCCTCTTTATTCTTTCAATATTTCATTTTTCTCTAAAGAATACCGTATAGTTTTTTGTTTAAACAATTTCAAATCCTAATTTTTATATATACAATGTATTGTGCTATATTTTGATTAAAATGTAAATATGCTTTTTTATAATAAACTATTTATTTACGGAGAGATTTTTAAGCTTTGTTTGCATAAGCCGGAAAAAGTTTTTATATTTTGTTTACTCTTAAATATTTAAGTATATTTAGTGTAAAATACCTTTTATTTATGCGCCCATAGCTCAGCTGGATAGAGCATTTGATTGCGGTTCAAAAGGTCAGAGGTTCGAATCCTCTTGGGCGTGCCATTAAAAACATAGGATAAAGTATGATCCCTTTTATCGACTTAAAAAAGCAATACCAATCTTACAAAAATGAAATAAACAGTGAAATTTCCCAAGTCTTAGAGAGTTGTCAATTTATAGGAGGAGAAAAGATAGCAAAACTTGAAGATGAGCTTTGTAAATTTACAGGCTCAAAGCACGCTATCGCCTGCTCAAGCGGCACGGATGCGCTCTTGCTCTCTTTGATGGCTATCGACATAAAACCCGGAGATGAAGTCATAACCACCCCTTTTACCTTTATAGCTACCGCCGAAGTTATCTCTTTTCTCGGCGCCACACCCGTATTCGTCGATATAGATGAAATGAGCTACAACATAGACCCGTCCAAGATAGAAGAGAAGATCACTTCCAATACAAAAGCTATCGTGCCGGTTTCCCTATACGGACAGCCTTGCGATATGGACGAGATAAACCAAATAGCAAAAAAACATAGCTTAAAGGTGATAGAGGATGCGGCTCAAAGTTTCGGAGCCACTTATAAAGATAGAAAATCATGCAATTTAAGCGACATAGGTTGCACTAGCTTCTTCCCCTCAAAACCTTTAGGATGCTATGGAGATGGAGGAGCCATATTTACAAATGACGACGATCTGGCTTCAAAACTAAGAATGCTGTTAAATCACGGACAAAATGAGAGATATAAACACAAATACATAGGCATCAACGGCAGACTTGACGCTATACAAGCCGCCGTACTGCTAGTCAAGCTCAAATACTTCGACAAAGAGGTGGAAGATAGAGCCAAAATCGGCAAAAGATACTCAAATCTTTTAAAAAGCGATAGCATCATAACGCCGTACATAAAAGAGGATAGAACTTCCGTTTACGCCCAATACTCCATCAGAACTCCAAATAGAGAGTCTATTATAGAAAAGTTAAACCAAAATGGAGTTCCTACGGCTATACACTATCCAATGCCGCTACATTTACAAGAGTGTTTTAAATATTTAGGATACAAAGAGGGGGACTTTGAGGTCTCCGAAAAGGTTTCGCTTGAGATAATGAGCTTACCTATGAGTCCTTTTTTGAGTGAAAAGGATCAAGATTTTATAGTGGAGATATTAACAAAATGAAAAAGATTGCGCTTATCGGACTCGGCTCAATGGGGAAAAATCACTACAGAGTTTTAAAAAGCT
>Ga0256843_1001464_pt1 | contig 18639 bp, 20 predicted proteins | sample AlvinellametaG_FD_191572 | JGI IMG/M metagenome (GOLD analysis project Ga0256843, IMG submission 191572) | Pompeii worm associated microbial communities from hydrothermal vent at the East Pacific Rise, Pacific Ocean - Alvinella | ecosystem: Host-associated > Annelida > Integument > Unclassified ... | reverse complement strand
ACAGGTTTTTATATGTCGCTTCTAGGAACGCCCAAGCCCAAAAAGGTAGCCAAAGCGTGGAAGAAGTCGATGAAAGATGTGCTTAAAGTCAAAAAACAAAGCGATATCCCTGAGCTCAATATCTACCAGTGTGGCACCTACACCATGCACTCACTCGATGAGGCCAAAGAGGTGGCACAAAATGTGCTTGATCGTGGCATTGGCATAATGGACAACAAAGCGTTGAAGCTGAGCAAAAAAATCCTCAAGGGGCTGTAAGATGTTGATCTGGATACCAGTAGAGAGCGACAATGAACTTCAAGCAAAGATCGTACCACAACTAGAAGCAAAAAAGTGGGCTCTGGTAGAGTTTGATGAGGGGCGCATCAAATCGCTTAACTTCTACAACAGCATCGAAGAGCTTGGGGGCGAGTGGGTTGATTTTATCATTCTTGCAAACAAATTCGAGAACTACCTTGAGTATATGAACGAGGGGATGATGGTGCTTGTGGTACGCGACGAGCAAACCATCGAAGAGATCATCGAAGCCTTTAAGTTCAAAGAGCTAGATGAGATAGGGTTGTGATGAAGCTCTGCTTCATCAAATAAATAGTGAGGAGTGAATAGTGAATAGTGTTGGTATGCATTGCTTTGCAATGCTTTTATTGCAATGAGTCTGTATAACGAAACGCTCCGTAGTGAAAAAGAGGTTGTCGCTACTGATGATGGGAGTGTAACGCTCTACTCCAAAGAGTTTAACGAGTCTTACCACTCCCCTAAAGATGGTGCCCTCAATGAAACGCTGCAAAAGCATGTGCTTCCTGCATTTGCACTGCAAGAGGGGAAGGTGCATCTTAATATTTTAGACATCTGTTACGGTTTGGGCTACAACACTTTGGCCACACTCTACCATGTCAAAAAGCACAATTTGCCGGTTACGCTGCACATTGTCTCTCCTGAGTTCGATGAGGCACTGGTCCGATCATTGAAAGATTTTCACTACCCTGCCGAATTTGAGATGCTAAGGCCTATTATCCAGGCACTAAGCAGTGACTTTTACTACGAAGATGAGCAGTTCAAAATAGAAGTGGCAATAGGAGATGCAAGAGCCTTGCTACGCAGTATGACTGCAAAACAATCCGCTGCGTTTGCTTTTGATATTGTCTACCAAGATGCTTTTAGCCCCAAGGTAAACCCACTGCTTTGGACACGGGAGTGGTTTGCCGATATTCGTGCGATGTGCAGCGAAGATGCCATACTCACCACCTACTCCACCGCAGCGGCCACACGGATGGGGCTACATGAGAACGGTTTTGAGCTACACTACCTCAATGCCCCCAATACCCGCCGTTCACTCATCGCTTCACCTCGGCGTATAGAGAGCCTGGAGTGGATCGATATGGCACTTAAGATCGAGCGAAACCCCGATGCAAGAAGTTTAAGGGATGCAGATCTTAGTTGATATGCTCTTTGATCTCATGAGCAAATGCTGTAAAGTCATCCAAGCGTTCTAAAAAAAGGTAGAGTTTTTCATCATCGATCTCTACATATTCATGGACAAGTAGGTTGCGAAGCCCTACCATACTGATGACCTTTTTGGCAAGGGTGCTGCTAAGGTAGTGGTGTTGTGCCAAGAGTTCAACACATGCCCTATAGCTTTTGGGATTACCAAGATTATAGGCAGAAGAGATCTTACAGGCAATATCGATGATAATTTGGATCGATTCAAGCAGACCATAGCGTACTTCCCACTCATAGCGTCTATTTGTCTTGAATGTCTCTAATGGGGTACTCTGTTTGATCTCATGTAAAAGTGCAATATTCGCTTCAAGATGCTTGAGCTTTTCCGTAAGTTCCATCTGTTAGCCTTTGTTGTAGTGCTTGATCAAACATATCAAACATCGGTTTTTGGTCAAAGTAGTATCGGTATGTCTCCTCTTTGAATGTGACATAGTCTATATAATGACGATAAAAGAGTAGTTGGTGATTAGAGACAATATTAAATGCCAACTTTGCATCGGTTTTTGTGAGATTATTGACAATAACAAGGTCAATGCGGCGTTCACATAGATCTTCAAGGTGTGCGATCACCTCTCCTTGTTCAAAAATGTCAATAGGGCGATTGGTATAGATAGCAACATCAATATCACTCATGGCGTGTTGCATACCTTTGACAAAAGATCCAAAGAGAAGTGCAAAGTCGATAAAGTCATAAGTAAGCAGGGTCTTTTTGAGACAATCTTGTACCATCTTGAACGCTCTTTTTTCAATGATTATAGCATAATTAAGCAATATGCACAGTCAGCCACACCGTACCCGCTTGTGTTGCAAGAATTTCGTGCGGGGTGTGTGCAGGAAGAAAGTGGCTCTCCCCTTTGCAAAACGGTTTCTCTTCATCGCCAATACGCATAAGTGCCTCTCCTTCTAACACTACAAACCACTCATCCTCCTCTTGGCAGTAGCGTTTGGGTTTGAGTGTGTCTGAACTGACAATGCGGTTGATGGTGACATTTTTGTGGCTTAGAAGTGTGGTGAGTGTCTCTCCGGTGTTGGGTACTTCGTAGGCAAAAAGGTTCATCAGTAGCTCATCTGTATCGCATCGACTTCATGCCACCCCATCGACTTTCTCTGGCTTCGGTGTTGCAAAATATGATCGATATAACGAGCAAAAAGATCGGTTTCGATGTTGACTTTTGTGCCCACTTTGTAGGTTTTCATTAGGGTGTTTTCAAGCGTATGGGGGATGATGGTAAGTCTGAAGCTTCTCTCATAGACATCGTTGACAGTTAACGAGATACCATCGATCGTAATAGAGCCTTTGGGGATGATATGGGCAATATATTTGGGATCGACTTTGATGAAAAAGTCTGTACCGTTCTCTCTTTTTACGATCTGCTCTACTTCACCTACAGTATCGACATGCCCCTGGACAATATGCCCTTCAAATCTGTCATGCATCTGCATGGCAGGTTCCAGGTGTACTTTGCCACTGAGTTTACTTTCGTCAATAATCGAGCGTGTCTCGTCAGCAAGTTCCAGATCAAACCCGTCGCTGTGTACCTTGATGACAGTTAAGCAGACACCATTAATGGCAATAGAGTCACCCAGTTTGGCTTTGTGTGTCGAAGCGATCGTCAAAATGTTGTTGCGGTAGCTTTTAACAGTAGCGATCTCGCGTATCAAGCCTGTAAACATTAAAAGCCTCGCTTGTGATGAGAGTGTAGAGGGTTTGCCATATAAGCCACCTTATATAATTTAGATATAATTCGCTAATTATAGCAGAAACGAGTGAAGAGCGAAGAGTAAAGAGTAAAGAGTGAAGGTAGGTGATGTTTGCATTACTTTATGAAGTTTAACAAAAGCATTGTATACAATGCTTACCGACACTCTTAATTCTTAATTCTTAACTCTTAACTCCAAAAACGGAGTTTTTGATGAAATATGATGTAATCGTCATCGGTGGTGGCCATGCAGGGATCGAAGCGGCACTTGCTTCGGCCCGTATGGGGGTAAAGACGCTACTTATTACTATATTGGTAGAGCAGATTGGGGCAAGTTCTTGTAACCCTGCCATTGGCGGGTTGGCAAAAGGGCATCTGGTAAGAGAAGTCGATGCCCTTGGTGGTGAGATGGGGGTATGTACCGATGTCACAGGCATACAGTTTCGTACCCTCAACGCCTCTAAAGGCCCGGCGGTTCGCGGTACCAGAGCACAGATCGATATGGACAAGTACCGTGAGTATATGCGCAATGTCGTACTCAATACACTAAACCTCGATGTCAAGCAGGAGATCGCTGATGGATTGGTGGTTGAAGATGGCAAGGTAAAAGGGGTGACAACCCAGCTGGGGAATCGCTATGAAGCCACCAAAGTCATTATTACCGCAGGAACCTTTCTAAATGGGCTTATTCACATTGGAGATAAGCAGCAGACAGCCGGAAGGCAAGGGGAGTTCGCCTCGATTGAGTTGGCAGCCTACCTTAGAGAGCTTGGGTTCAATATCGGGCGGCTTAAAACCGGAACTTGTGCGCGTATCGATGCCAAGTCTGTCGATACTTCTGTAATGGAGGTGCAACCAGGCGATACACCGCCACCGCCGTTTTCATTCCGTACCGACAAGGCAGACTTTAATCCAACCCAGCTGCCGTGCTATGTTACCTACACCAATGAGACTACCCATGAGATCATCGAGAGCAACTTCTACCGTGCACCACTCTTCTCCGGGCAGATCGATGGTGTGGGGCCGCGTTACTGCCCAAGTATCGAAGATAAGATCAACCGCTTTAGAGATCGTCCTCGCCACCAGATCTTTGTAGAGCCGCAGACACTCGATGAGACGGAGTACTACATTAACGGTATGAGTACCTCGTTGCCTATTGATGTGCAGCTTGAGATGATCCGCTCAGTCAAAGGGATGGAGAAGGCGAAGATCGTTCGTTACGGGTACGCCATCGAGTATGACTATATCGATCCTATGGAGTTGAAGCATACGCTAGAGACAAAAAAGATCGAAGGGCTCTACACCGCAGGGCAGGTAAATGGTACCACCGGGTACGAAGAGGCTGCGGCACAAGGGTTGGTTGCCGGTGTCAATGCCGCACTTGCGATTAAAGGGGAGGAACCGTTTATTCTTAGACGCGATGAAGCCTACATTGGGGTACTCATTGACGATCTGGTAACCAAAGGAACCAAAGAGCCCTACCGTATGTTCACTTCTCGTGCAGAGTACCGCCTATTGCTTCGAGAAGACAATGCCGACAGAAGGCTCTTGTCTCACGCCAAGCGTTTAGGGCTGCTAGAGAAGAGCTACATTCAAAAAGTAGAAGCCAAAGAGGCGGCAATTGAAGAGGCGATGGCATTTCTAAAAGAGAACTACGCCACCCCAACAAAAGCATTTTTAGAAAAACTTGAGGCGATTGGAGCACAAAAGATCAATGATAAAACCCTCTGGATCGATGTGATCGCCAGAGGAGAGTTCAACAGAGAGAAGCTTACGACACTTTTGCCGGAGTTTGAGAAGTATGACGATGAGGCGATGGAGCAGATTTTGATCGAGGCGAAGTACTACCGCTACATCCAGAAGCAGTCGCAGCAGATCGCCCAGATGAAAGATATGCTCAAGATCAAGATTCCTGAAGGGTTTGACTTTGCCACCGTGCAGGGGCTAAGCAACGAGATCGTAGAGAAGCTTCAAAAGGCCAACCCGCCAACCCTCTTTGCCGCTTCGGAGATTTCCGGGGTGACACCGGCATCGTTGGAGATCTTGCATGTCTACATTAAGATGAAACAGAAAGGAAAGATGTAATGTTGTACTACTATGCACACACCGGACACAAAGTGGGGTTAGAGAGACTAAGACGCGGTATGGCTCTCAAAGGAGCTTTGGCGGCAGAAGGCATTGAGATGCAGATGCTCGTCAATGACTTTCGTGCCGGTGTGGCGATGAAAGATGAGCAGGGTTTACGCGAGTACATTACCATTGAAACCATTCAAGATATCGATGCCGTTGCCCAAAAAGGCGATAGTGTTATCATCGACTCCAACGAAGATGAGCATGGCAGATTGGTAAAGTTTGTAGCAGACTTTACCCATGTGTGGCGGTTTGCCCACGATGCCAACGATAGAAGCATCCATGCAGAGACACTCTTTGTTGAAGGGTGCGACAGCCAGTCGTGTCTAGAGGCAACCATTGTTGATGCCTCATACTTTGAAGCACCCAAGCAGAAGCAGGAGCGTACGCTCTTCTTCTTAAGAGATTACGATGATGACAAAACCATCTTAAGCAATAGCGCCTTTTTTGACGGATTCTCTATGGAGCTGCTTTTGGGCCACTACTTCTATGTGAAGTACGAAGATGCACTCAGCCAACACTTTTCACAGCTGCATGAGGCCGAAACCTACCAGGAGATGCTATGCTCAAGTTCGCATCTTGTTACCGCATCTGCACAGGCGGCACTGGAAGCCAAAGCAGCAGGAGCGAATGTGGTTTTTCTTGATCTTGGCAAAGAGAGCCTCTATGCCACTTCACAGCTGGAACTGTACGGTATTTGTGTGGTAAAAGGGTTTGATATAGAGGCGGTAAAGGAGGCAATTGCAAAGCCTGCCCCAACATCATCTACACCCATTCCAAAGCTCGATCTAGAACCGCTACTTACAAAACTTAAATAAATCACTTAAATCGTCAGGTAAATTAGGATAGTTTTTCTCCTAATTTACCATGCGTAACACATTTGCCTTACCCAACCATTACTTGATTTAAATCATCTCTTTGTTACGACAATCGCTCTATAATTGGTAGTTAAATTTATTATGAACGAAAGGAACAAGTATGGCTGACAATACTAAAGGTCGTCGAGACTTTATGGGTATGGCTTTGGGTGGTTTTACTGCCCTTGGTGGTCTGGGTGCTTTGTATGCGATGAAGCGTACATGGGATCCATTGCCAAGCGTAAAAGCAGCAGGGTTTACCACGCTGAACATGAATGACTACAAGGAGAACGAACTCGTTGTAGAAAAATGGAGAGGAAAACCGATCTTCGTGCTTAAGCAGTCGGCTGACACGATCGAAAAGCTTAAAAAAGAGAAGCCGGATGATCTTAAAAGACTCATTCAAGTGGGTGATGCACACTATACAGTATGTGTAGGGCTTTGTACACACCTTGGTTGTATCCCTGGGTATCGTCCAGAGAGTAATGACTTCCTCTGTGCATGTCATGGTGGAATGTATGATATTACCGCAGAAGTAACCAAAGCACCACCACCAAGAGGGTTGGATATTCCTCCATTTAGGATCGATGGTGAGAAGCTTGTTCTGGGTGAGACCGGACCTGAGTATGAGAAGATGCTATCAGATGGCATCACAATGCCGGTATAAGGAGGCATGAATGGCACATTTTGACGAAAATGCAAAACCTTTCAGCCATAAATGGTTGAATGAGAGACTTGCAATTGACACACTAAAGCGTGTACTTTCAACTGAGTATTGGATTCCAAAGAACATCAACTTCCTATGGGCAATGGGAATGGTGCTTGCAGCAACTTTCGGATTGCTTTTGATTTCTGGTATCTTCTTGTTGATGTACTATCAGCCAAATGTCGACTTGGCATTTGACTCTGTTAACTACACTATTATGAGTGAAGTGGGGTACGGATGGCTCTGGAGACACATTCACGGTGTCGGTGCATCGGTTGTATTCCTCATTATCTACATCCACATGTTCACAGGGATCTACTATGGTTCTTACAAAAGAGGTAGAGAGCTTATCTGGCTTTCTGGTATGCTTTTGTTTGTTGCCTTCTCTGCTGAAGCCTTCTCTGGATATATGCTTCCATGGGGACAGATGAGTTACTGGGCAGGTATGGTTATTACCAACCTCTTTGCAGGTGGTTCACTTCATGCTGATGGCCTTGTTGAGTGGATTAGAGGAGACTATGTTCCAGGACAAGCCTTCCTTAACAGATTCTTTATGCTTCATGTTCTTTTGATCCCATTGGCGATCATTGGGCTTATTGTACTTCACTTTGGTACATTGAGAATCCCACACGTTAATAACCAAGATGGTGAAGAGTTCGACTTTGAAGAGGCGGCAGAACTCTACAAAGCAGGTAAGATCAAAGAGTCTAAAGTTATTCCTTTCAACCCGGTATTCTTGAGTAAAGATATCTTTGTAATGGGTGTTTACTTCATTCTCTTCTTCTACTTGGTATTCTACCACTTTGAGTTCGCGATGGATCCGGTTAACTTTGATCCGGCAGATCCGCTAAAAACACCGGCACACATCTACCCTGAGTGGTACTTCTTGTGGAGTTATGAGGTTCTTAGACCATTCCCAACCGATCCAGGATTGATCGCGTTTGCCTTTGCACAGGTGATCTTCTTCTTGCTTCCATTCCTTGACAGAAGCCCAAATGTGGCACCTGCAAACAGAAGAGGGGCATTCAAGTACTGGTTCTGGGCACTACTTATCGATATGATCATCTTGACATTCATGGGTAAATTGCCACCAGAAGGTATCTGGAGTACGATCGGTCTTGTTGCAGCATTGGTATTTATCGGTCTTTGGATCGCGCTACCGATCATCACTGCTAAAGAAAAGAAACTATAAGGAGTAAAGAAATGAAAGAATTAAAAATACTTGGAATTGTAACTGTCTTTACTCTGATCCTCTATTGGGGTGTTGAGCCGTTCGCACACTCACAAATGCACAAGCATGTTGAGGGTGAAGGGTTTGCATACAGTGACCTTAAGCCGGCTCCTAAAGGGGATGCAGCCAGAGGTGAAGCGTTGGCAGCTGCGTGTGTAGGGTGTCACTCTATTAAAGTTAAAAATATGCCAGCACCAATGGATCCTGTGATGTCTGCACAGACATATGGTGTTAACCCACCAGATCTAAGTCTTGCGGGTAAACTACTTGATGAGAAGTTCTTTGCACACTTCTTGCTTAACCCTGCAGAGGTAACAAAGTCTAAGCACTTTGCAATGCCACCAAGTGCAGGAAGTTTGCAAGATGCAGCAGATATCGTTGCTTACTTCAAGTCTATTGCACCAAAAGAGGTAACACCAAAAGAGTCTTATGAGTTTGCTTGTGGACGTTGTCACGCAAACCGCTATGCAAAATGGACACAAATTGGTGAAGTGCCAAAAACAAAGTCTAACATCAAAACCGGTGTAGATCTTGATGCGTTGGAGTTCAAGAAAAACCTTGGAATCTACCAAAACAAATTGGCTGACTATATGGGTAAATTGCCACCTGATCTCTCTATTATCATTAGAGCGAGAAGTGAGCACTTCCTTGAGACATTTGTAGAGGATCCTCAGTCACAACTACCAGGTACCGCAATGCCTCGTGTTGGTCTTAACAAAGAGGGTATAGAAGAAATTATGGCATACCTTGAAGAGACGGGCGATCCTAGCAAGCATGCTAGAGAAGCTGTTGGTCCATGGGTGATCTTGTTCTTCGTCGGATTTACTATCTTGGCGTTCTTGTGGAAGAAGTCAACCTGGAAGGGTCATCATTAATTTTTAATGCAAGAAGGGTTTGCCCCTTCTTGTGATGTACCTCTTTAATATTCATTTATGGCGGTGCAATCAATTGCACCCTACGCATAAATCCATTCAATCAAATCTACAGCAAATTCTGCAAAATCTTGGCATCTATACATCATCTTATATTCTCTGTTTATAATGGTGCAATAAATTGCACCCTACGGCAAAATCTTACCCCCTTTTTATTATTATTTTGATACCCTTCAAAGGGCACATCTTATAACCCTGTATGCCCATAACATTACAAGCTTTTGTTCAGGCAAGGCACTCACTTGCAGGACTAGCCGTAGCTAATTCAAAAGTGAGTAACGCTGCATGGACGAAAGCTTGTAATGCCCGTAGAGTGGGCTTTGCAAACGCGATCTTGCACAAGATACTTCCTTCATCATAGCTTTTGCTATGACTTGAAAGTCTCTTGCACAACCTCACATTTGCAAAACCCATTATGGGTATGCAGGGTTATAAGAGGTGCCCTAAAATCAAAATACGGAAAAAAGTATGCTAATAGATGGACATGGCCGTCAGGTGAATTATCTTCGGGTTTCGGTAACAGAGCGTTGTAATTTTCGGTGTCAGTACTGTATGCCTGAAAAGCCGTTTTCGTGGGTACCTAAAGAGAACCTGCTCTCATTTGAAGAGCTCTTTTTGTTTATGAAAGCAGCTATCGATGAGGGGATCACCAAGATCCGTATCACAGGTGGAGAACCACTATTGCGTGAAGATCTTGATACCTTTGTCAAGATGATACACGACTATAAACCAGACATCGACTTGGCACTGACAACCAATGGCTACCTACTGCCGCAGACAGCACAAAAGCTTAAAGATGCAGGGCTTAAACGGCTTAATATCTCTCTTGATTCACTCAAACCCGAAATTGCCCAAAAGATCGCCCAAAAAGATGTGCTTGGCCAGGTACTCAAAGGTATCGATAAAGCACTTGAGGTTGGTTTGGGTGTCAAGATCAATATGGTGCCGCTTAAAGGTATTAATGACAATGAGATACTCGATGTGATGGAGTACTGTAAAGAGCGGGGTATTAAGATCCGTTTTATTGAGTATATGGAGAATCGTCATGCCAATATTGAGCTTAGAGGGATGCACGGCAAGGAGATCTTAGCCAAAGTAAAAGAGCGTTATACCATCCGTGCATTGGGGCGAGAGGGGGCGAGTCCGTCATTTAACTACGTCATAGAAGAGAATGGGTATGAGTTTGGGCTGATCGATCCGCACAAGCACGACTTCTGTGAGAGCTGTAACCGCATACGCCTAACAGCAGAGGGCTTCTTGATCCCATGCCTCTACTTTGATGAGGCGATGAGCATTGCAGAGCATGTCAAAAGCGGTGATGTTGAGGCCGCCTCACAAGTCTTGGCACAGGTGCTCAAAGACAAACCCAAAGAGAACCGCTGGAACGAGTTTGATCCTAATGAAGCCGATGTTTCATCACGGGCATTTTATGAAACCGGCGGGTGATTTTAGTGAGGAGTGAGGAGTTAGGAATGAAGAGTGATGGTAGGCAAGATTATCATCTTGCTTTTATCTCATCTTTTAAATGGAAAGTATTAAAACAAGGAGTTCTCCCTTGTTTTATTTGACTGAGCAGTTTTTTTCCATTCAAGGTGAAGGGAAGTATGCAGGGGTGCCCTCTTACTTTCTTCGTACAGGGGGGTGTAATCTCTCTTGTCCGGGATTTGGTGCCGTCTATGAGGTGAATGGTGAGCAGCGAATGGGGTGCGATACCTACTTTGCCGTTGACAGTGCATTTGCCAAGCAGTGGCAAAAGGTTGAGCAGAGTGGCCCACTTATTAAAGAACTTGCAGAAGCCTTCGATGCCATTGGGTATAAACCCGATGTGGTCATTACCGGTGGTGAACCCTTGATCTACTACAGCGACAGCGTCTTTTATGAGGTGGTCGCATGGCTTGTAGAAGCGGGGGTACGCATTACCTTTGAGACAAATGGTACAGTAGAGATCGATTTTGAGAGTTACCCTGCCTATAAAGCGTGTACCTTTGCCCTTTCGTTAAAGTTGGCAAACTCCAAAGAGCCTCGAGCCAGACGCATTAATCCTCAAGCACTCAAGGCAATCCAGAAACACACCAGCGAATCTTTTTTAAAGTTTACCATCGATGCGACGCTGGTTGAGACTACGGCCATTGAGGAGATTACTGAGATTCGGGAGATACTACCTGAGCTTGAAGTCTTTTGTATGCCCGTAGGGGAGAGTAGAGATACCATCTGGCGAAACGACAGAGCGGTATTTGAGTTTTGTATGAAGCACAACTTTCACTACTCAGACAGGCTTCATATTCGGGTATTTGACACCACTCAGGGTGTCTAATACCTTTCGTTTTTTTTGTGTAACTGCTCCATCGCTTCGCACTTTTGAAAGTGCTTGACATTGTGCTGTACAAACTTAACCGATACAAAGATCACGACAGGCCAAAGCCCGTACCATATCATTCCTTCTATATAGTCCATGCTATCTCCTTAAATTAGTAGTGGTGAGGATCGGACTGAACCTCTTGCATAGTGAGTTTTGTTTTGTCCATAGAACGCCACAGAGCAAAGATATACCCCAAAACCACCGGTACAAGCAAAGAGACAATACTCATTACATAGAGCGTATAGTGGCTTCCTGAACTGTTTTCGATGGTTAAAGAGCTCTGTAGATCAACCAATGATGGGTAGTAGACGGTGTGGTTGATGCCTAAGATCAGCAAGAGAATGGTAACAACCATCACCGTACCGGTACCGCTTAGCCAGATCGCTCTGTTGTTGTTTCTAAAAAGTGCCAAGGCTACCCCGATCAGCAGGAGCAGTACCCCTGCAACCAAAACGATGGCAAGTAGAGGGTATGCCATTAGGTTATGCAGCAGTTTCATACTCTCGGCAGTAACCAGATGGGTTTGTGGATCATAGCTGTAACCGGTTTGAAAGAGCATACTTCCTGCGACATATAAAAAGAGTGGTAAAAAAAGAAGGGTGTCATACTTGAGATGTTTGAGTGCACGTTGGGCGATCGCTTCATGGGCGATGTTGTTGTAAAGATAGAGAGCTCCTTGCATCCGTGAAAGAAATACAAGCATAAGGCCAAATGCAACATTAAACGGATCAAGCAGTGCCTCAAGCCCGTAGGTGGTGGTTGTCCAGTGTGAGAGGTGCATTTGGTTTACCACAAAGTTACCGCCGCGGTAGAGGGTTCCCAGTGCTGCCCCAATAAGAAAAATACCCAATGAACCGTTAATAAAGAGCATACGCTCATAGAAGCGTTCACCAAAGAGATTGTTGGGTTTTTTGCGGTACTCATAAGAGACAGCCTGAATGATAAAACAGAAAAGAATCGCCATCCATACATAGTAGGCACCACCAAAACTGACAGCATAAAAGAGTGGGAAGGCTGCAAAGAGTGCCCCGCCAAACATCACCAGAGCAGTAAAAGTCAACTCCCATTTACGCCCAAGTGAGTTAATGATCAGATCTCGTTCCTCTTCGGTTTTTCCAAGTTTATGAAGCAGAGTCTGTCCGCCTTGTACAAATGTCATAAAGACAAAGAGTGCCCCTATGATACTCACAAGTAGCCACCAGTATGTCTGTAGTGTATAAAGAGAGAAGGTTTCCATCTTAAAGCCCCTTTGGTCCATTTTTAATTTGCGTAAGCATGATCTTGATCTCTGCAATAAGCAGTCCTGTAAAGAGAACGGCAAAGAGCCAGAAAGTAATCTGCACAGAGGTTGATGTGACATTGGATGCGGCCATGCCAACTGGAAGCAGATCTTGAATTGCCCATGGCTGTCTTCCGGCTTCTGCTACGATCCATCCCGCCTCTTGTGCAACATAGGCAAGAGGGATACTCCATAGCGAAGCGTAAAGTACCCAGCGTTTCTCTTCGATAATGTTTATCATGGTAAAGTAGAGCACTACAAGAAAGAGAATCAAGAACCATGTGCCAAGCCCAACCATAGTGTGGAAGCTGTAGAAGGTGAGTGCAATATCGGGTACGGCATCTTTTGGCTCTTTCAAATAGCCATACCCAAGGTACTTCTCGTGGGCTCTAAATGTTGCTAGTGCCTGAGCCGCTTTTTGGGTATCGTTGGCTTTTTTTGCCTCTTTGTATGCATTGAGTGCGGCAACGGCACGTTTTCCTTCTGCCATCTTCTGTTCAACACTCATAATACCCTTTTGTTGGTTTCCATAAAGCAGATCATCTACCCCGGGAACAAAGGCATCAAGAGAGTGGTACCCCAAAAATGAGAGAGCGTTTGGAATCTCAACCTTGAAGTGAAAAGGCTCTTTTTCATCGCCGGGCTCTTTATGTGTATCAAGCAGACCGATCGCAACGATACCCGCACGAGACTCCCCTTTGTAAAGCCCCTCCATAGCAGCGAGTTTCATCGGTTGGTTCTGTGCTACCTCATAGGCAGATTCATCTCCGGTTGTGAGCAAAAAGAGTGAGGTAATAAGCCCGAACGAAGCGGCCACAACCATACTGCGTTTGGCAAACTGTTGCTCTCTTTTTTTGAGCAGATACCATGCACTAATACCGATAACAAAGATCGATGCGAGTACATACCCGCTTGTAATGGTATGAAGGAATTTACTGACTGCATTGGGGTTGAAAAAGACATCCCAAAAGTGTGTCATCTCATTTCTTGCACTGTCGGGGTTGAATGTCATTCCTACAGGGTGTTGCATCCAGCCGTTTGCTACCAAGATCCAGAGTGCAGAGAGGTTTGAGCCTATGGCAACCAGCCATGTAGAGAGTAAGTGCATTCGTTTACTTACCTTCTCCCATCCAAAGAACATGACAGCAAAGAAGGTAGACTCCATAAAGAATGCCATCAACCCCTCAATGGCTAAGGGAGCTCCAAAAATGTCTCCAACGATCCATGAGTAGTTAGACCAGTTGGTACCAAACTCAAACTCCATAATAATACCCGTTGCCAACCCGATGGCAAAGTTGATTCCCAGTAGTGTCATCCAAAACTCTGTTGTCTTTTTCCACCATATATCACCGGTTTTTACATAGATCGTCTCCATGATGGCAACAAGAAAAGTCAGCCCCAGTGTCAAAGGCACAAAGAGCCAGTGATAGAGGGCGGTTAACGCAAACTGGGCACGAGACCAGTCAACAAGCAGATCGGTATGTTCCATTATCTCTCCTTTGGTTGTGTGAGTTGTTGCAAAATATAGTCGCTACGCTGGGCATCTGTCTGAAAGTTCTCTTGTAGCAGATTGGGAAAGAAGAGCCACTTGATGACTACAAAGAGTATGAAGAGTTTGAGCAGAATGATCGCCCAGAGTCTTTTCCCTACGCGCATCTGGGTAAATCCGTCATAGTAGAAACGATAGATACGATTAAGTAGCTCCAAAATCTCTCCTTACAGCGATAGGATTATTGCTATTTTGAACATATGTCAGAAATATAGCACTATTTTGAACATATGTCAAGTATTTAAATAAAAAATGGTATCATTCTTATTATGGGTAGAGATAAACTGAAACGACAATTACAATTTAAACCGGTATGCAGACACTTTGGAGCCAAGCAGTGTGACAGCGGTGAGGTGATTCGACTCTTGCACGAAGAGATGGAGGCGATCTATCTGATGGATCGTCTGGGGCTCTACCAGGCAGATGCGGCTGAACGTATGGGAGTATCACGCACCACATTCTCCCGCATCATCAAGAGTGCCAGAGAGAAGGTAAGTATGATGCTTGTCTCCGGTACGGATCTGGTGATCGAAGATGAGAAGCACGACTATCATGTACTGATTGCCAGTATGGAACGAAACCGTGTGGTGGTGGGGAGTGCGAAGTCTCCTTTTTTAATGCACTTTCATATTCAAGATGAAACGATCGTCGAAGAGAGAGTCTATGAGAACCCTGCCTTTGAGAGCCATGTGCGTCCGGCACAAGTGTTACCTGCATTGGCACAAGAGCTAGAGGTGAACTTTTTTGTTGCAACCAAGGTAGGAGCAGGGCTCAAGAGTGCACTGGTAGCCAAAGGTGTCTACGCGTTTGAGCGAAAATCACTTACCAAAGAGGCACTTTTTGGGTTGACTAACCTATAAACCCTACCGCCAGTTTCAGTGCCAACATATAGAGTATGGTAGCCATCAGCTTTTTAATGTGTCGCTGTTGTAGCTTAAAGTGCATGAGGTAGTTTCCGATGTACCCTCCGGCAATGGCAGAGAGTGCAACCACAACAAGCATTCTCCACTCTAGCGGTACATAACTGGCATAGGTAAAAAAAGAGCCCAGTGCACTAAAAGGGACAACAAAGCTGACTGTGACAGCAACTTTTTTTGCCTCATAGCCCAGTAGAATAAGCAGAGGTATGAGCATATTACCTCCCCCCACGCCCAAGAGTCCGGCCAAAAAACCTACAACAACTCCAACCACATAGAGTACCAGTGGATGATGGGCGTGAAAGAGGGCCTCTTTTTTACCAAACATCATCATCGAGGCACTGTAAAAGAGCATAAGCATAAACGTAAACTTGACAATATCTTCATTAATGAAACGACTGGCATAGGCACCAAGTGGGGCAAAGAGCATCATCATTGAAGCAATAGGAAGTACAAAACGGTACTCTATGACTTTGCGTTTGATATTCATGAGGCTTGATGTGATGGTGGTGGAGGCTCCGGCAAAAAGCCCAACGGCTTTGGCTACATTGAAGTCCAGTCCTAAAAAGTGCAAGATCGGAATGAGTGCCACCCCCGCACCTGCACCACCCATAGAGAAGAGAATAGAGAGAAGAAATGTCAACCCGCCAAAGAGGAGGTAGTGTTCCATGGTTACGCCTTGTAAAATAGTGTGGCATTATAATTTTCTAAACTTAAGGTTATTGACAAGGTAGGGATAATCTGCTATATTTCGAACATATGTTCAAAATAAGGAGTATACAAGATGAAGAAGATAGCCATACCTGTCAAGATGAACAGAGAAAACCCACCCCTGGCTCCGCTGTTTGGTAAAGCAAACTGGTTTGCCATGGTTGAGAACGGCAAAGTTGAGATTGTTAAAAACCCTGCCCATGGTGGTGGAGCGGTTGTGGCATGGCTCTTGGAAGAGGGGGTAGATACGCTTATTTTTCAAGAGATGGGTGTAACGCCTTTTCGTAAACTAGAAGAGCGTAACCTGATGCAACTCTATCATGCCGGATTTGAGAGAATTCTGCTCAATGAAGTGCTAGAAAAGTTTGAAAATGGTACACTTCAACCTATAGACGATACCCAAAAAAAGAAGATTATCGCACACCATGAGCGTAAACACTCTCATGGTACGCATCATCATTAAACGGGTAGCGTTAAATTGTAGTATGTAGAGAGGTAAATAGGATGAACGAGATCACACTTGAAACAAAGATCGCAGATCTTTTAAATGACTATGAGGGGATGAAAGATATTCTGATTGAGATAAACCCTAAGTTTAAAAAGTTGAATAATCCTATTTTAAGACGCACCCTTGCAAAGGTGGCGGGTGTAAGACAAGCTGCGATTGTTGGAGGGATGGATCCGTATGATCTGCTCAACCAACTGCGTCAGGCAGTCGGTCAGACACCAGTTACCAAAGAGTCTGATGAGACAACAGTAACCACAAAACAACAAGAACCTACTCCACAATGGGTAGCGGATGCTACATGCATCAAAATCGATGCCAATGCACTGCTAGAGGCAGAAAAAAACCCTCTTGCAGAGGTACAAAAAGAGCTACGCAAACTTCAAGAGGGTGAGGTTGTCTGCATCGTCTCCGATTTTAAACCCCAACCACTGATCGATGAGTTTCAGCAAAAAGGGCATCGCATCTATGTGAAAAAGATAAACGAAGAGCTTTTTCATACCTATATTGTATAATCAATCAAGTTGATAATTTTTTTAAGAAAACTTTAGAAAAATATAGTTATAATTGTTATGTTTTGTTTATAGTACTGTGGGATAGAAAGTACTATAAACAGTAATGGGAGAGAGAAGTACTACATAATTCTTCTCAAAAGTTTTAACCATATAGAATTTTGACATTACAGTATGAGGCCAAACCTAATGTGAGTTAGGGACGGAAAGCCATAGGACTTTTAATGCTTTTTGCATAAAAGTCAGCTAGGTTGCAATACTTCTATTTATTAGCATATGTAATCAACTTGGCACTGTCGGCAACCTTCATATATGTATATTCAAATGTAGATCGTGGTTATAAGGTACAAATCTGTATTGAATCAGAAGGAGTTTGAGATGTGTGAGGGAGAGAGACCTATTGTGGAGAAAATTGATAAAGGAATTTTCTATTTAACATGGGTAGTTTTAATTAGTGTATTTGTGACGGTTATAGCACCGCTACAGGCAGGAGAGATATTTAAGTGTGATAATACACCTTATTTGGTAATTGATGAGCCGTCCAAACTACAGCGGCTTAATAGTGATCTCTCTGCAGAGACACTTGATACATTGGACTATACGATCAATGCGATAGGGTTTAACCTGAATGATGGGTATATCTATTCGCAGTACTACAGCAAAGGGGATGACTCTTTAATTGGGCATATTATTCAATTGGATGCAGAGGGGAATCTTGTAGACAAAGGTAAACCGCAAGATGCTCCCAACAGTAAGCCCAAAACAACATCAGGGACAATGGATAATGATGGGTATTACTACAGCCCTGCTGAGACTGACAATGGTGAATCTAAATATATCTTAAGACTCTATATCGGTTCCAATCCGGATGACCTTTCGACACAAACATGGGAAGAGTACCGTTATGTTGATGAAAATGGGACAGATACGTCTATTCCTCATAATCTGCACGATCTTGCTTATGATGACAAAAACCAGGCATTTTTTGGGATCGAGGATTACTATCTTTATAAGGTATACGATCTAAGAAGTGAAAATGGTAGAAATGTTGCTACGGTTAAAAAGATCAAAACAGTAGGCGATCCCCTTCCATTTAATGAAGGAGGAGCGTGGAGTGCTGCTGGTGGGGTGATGTATTTTTATGATAACTCAACCAGTTCAGACAGTAATGCACTCTATCGTGTAACACAACTTGATGATGATACGGCTCAAGTAGAGAAGCTTGGTGCGGTGGCATCTGCCAGTGCTTTTGATGCTGCATCGTGTCGTGCACCAAGACTTGATAAACGTGCCAATGTCGATACGAAGAAACTCTCTCCAGGTGATACCTTTACCTATACCTTTACCATCTATAACCCAAAAGGGGCAGATATAGATGTTGATTTTTATGATCATGCACCAGAGCATACTTCATTTGACTCTACCTCCTTAACCCCGGATGCTCCAGGAAACAGTACAGTTGAGACAAATAGCAGTGAAGAGTTCAATATCACTTCCATTACCGTACCCTCTTACGGTAGCATCGAGTTCAATATTACTACGATTGTAGATAGTGATATCAGTGAGAGTGTGGCAATTGAAAACAGTGCCAATATCATTTTTGGTGCCTACAATTTTGCCAGTGCGGATCCCTCTTCTGATAAAGATGGACCTACGGTTGTCAATGTTGTACCTACTGTGAGTATGGATTCTCAAGAGGCTGCAGAGGGGAGTTCGCTTATTTTTGATGTGAATCTTAATATTCTCTCTAC
>Ga0256843_1001463_pt1 | contig 18640 bp, 16 predicted proteins | sample AlvinellametaG_FD_191572 | JGI IMG/M metagenome (GOLD analysis project Ga0256843, IMG submission 191572) | Pompeii worm associated microbial communities from hydrothermal vent at the East Pacific Rise, Pacific Ocean - Alvinella | ecosystem: Host-associated > Annelida > Integument > Unclassified ... | reverse complement strand
TGGTTTTTCGCTTCGACAAGCGCTTTTCTTTTCTCATCTTCCGCTTTGTGTGCTTCAGCGTCTTGTACCATTTTTTGGATCTCTTCTTCACTAAGTCCTGATGAACCGGTGATTTTGATCTCTTGTTGTTTACCACTTGCTTTATCTTGCGCACTTACTGTCAAGATACCATTCGCATCGATGTCGAATGTAACTTCGATTTGTGGTACACCTCTTGGTGCCGGTGGAATACCTTCAAGGTTGAATTGACCGAGAGATTTGTTATCTTTTGCAAACTCTCTTTCACCTTGTACAACATGAATCGTAACTGCCGGTTGGTTATCTTCCGCAGTCGAGAATGTTTGTGTTTTCTTGACCGGAATAGTCGTACCTTTTTCGATAACTTTTGTTGTCACGCCGCCAAGTGTTTCGATACCAAGGCTAAGTGGTGTAACATCAAGCAACAATACATCTTTAACATCACCTTTGATAACCGCACCTTGGATCGCAGCACCGATTGCAACAACTTCGTCAGGGTTTACTGACTTGTTCAACTCTTTTCCGAAGAAGTTTTTCACTTTCTCTTGTACCATCGGGATACGAGTTGAACCACCGACCATAACGATCTCTTTGATATCGTTTTTGCTTACACCGGCATCTTTAAGTACTTCTTCGATTTTAGTGATAGTCTGATCTACCAAATCTTCGATCAAAGACTCAAATTTCGCTCTTGTGATCTTTTTCACCAAGTGTTTCGGACCGCTTGCATCCGCTGTGATAAACGGTAGGTTGATCTCAGTCTCAGTTGCACTTGAAAGCTCTTTTTTCGCATTTTCAGCTGCTTCTTTCAATCTTTGAAGCGCCATAACATCACCTTTAAGGTCGATGCCGCTTTCGTTTTTAAACTCTTCTACCAACCAGTCGATCAATCTATTATCGAAGTCGTCACCACCAAGGAATGCATTACCGCCTGTTGCCAAAACTTCAACAACGTTATCACCTGTTTCAAGTACTGTTACGTCGAACGTACCACCACCAAGGTCATATACACAGATTTGCTCTGCTTCTTTTTTATCCAAACCATATGCAAGTGCCGCTGCTGTCGGTTCGTTGATAATTCTTACAACATTCAAACCTGCGATCGTACCTGCTTCCTGAGTCGCTTTTCTTTGACTATCGTTGAAGTATGCAGGAACAGTAATAACGACATCCGTTACACTACCGCCAAGATAAGCTTCCGCATCTTCTTTCAGTTTTGTCAAAACTTTTGCAGAGATCTCTTGTGGAGTATATGTTTTACCGTCCACTTCGATCGCACATGCACCGTTTCTGTCTACAACATGATACGGCAATCTCTTTTTCGCCTCTTCCGCAGTAGACTCGTTACACATAAGACCCATAATTCTCTTAATAGAGTAGATGGTTTTTTCAGGGTTGGTTACCATCTGTCTTTTTGCAGGATCACCGACAAGGACTTCACCTTTGTCTGTAAACGCTACGATAGAAGGTGTTGTATTTTTACCCTCTTTATTTGGGATTACTTTTCCTTCTCCACCCTCGTATACTGCCACACAAGAGTTTGTTGTTCCTAAATCTATACCTATTACTTTGCTCATTTTCTATCTCCTTTGTTTTTTTATTTCGCAATCGAAACCATCGCCGGTCTCAATACTCTGTCTTTGATTTTATAACCTTTTTGTAAGACCTGAACGATCTCACCGGCATCATGCTCGTCACTGTCAACTTGCATGACCGCTTCATGAAAATGCGGATCGAAACCGCTTTCCATATCTACCAGTTCGATTCCGTGTTTTGCAAACACTTTTTTGAACTGTTCAAGAGTCAGGTTGATACCCTCTTTGATCTGCTCCAGCGCTTCATCGCTGTTTCCTGAACCGTCTACACTGATTTGCGCATTGTCGAGTGAATCGATCACCGCTAACAAATCTCTTGCAAACTGTTCATGTGCATAGGCTATCGCCTGTTGTTTCTCTTTTTCGAGACGTTTTTTGATATTTTCAAACTCCGCCAAATCTCTGAGACGTTGATCTTCAAGTTCTTTGACTCTGTTTTCAAGTTCTGCTACACGATCATCTGCAGATTCCTGTGTATTTTCCTCTTGCTCATCCTGAGCAGTCGTCTCTTCCTGCTCCTTAGCTACTTCTTCGTTTTCGAGCGTCTCTTCATGCTTCTTTCCATGTTGATGCTTTTTTCTGCTCACATTCGACTCCTTTGTTATCCCAAAGTCACCTTTGCGATATTTTTGCGTTATTATACAACTTTAGTCTCTATTTGTCAAGGGTTTATTGAAATTTTTTGCTAAATAAACTTTAGTCAAAGCAACTAAACTTATAAAAGTATAGAAATTTAGCCTTTTTAAAACGGTAAAATATATTGTAGTTTTTGAGAAGGGCGTACCCTTCCGATAAAGAAGAGTACTGTAAGAAGTTAATACACTGAGAAATATATTAGTTTATATGAAAACCATACAGCTTGAATAAAAAGCGAGTCCTTACCCAAGCCTCTCTTTAATCAGTTCATTTACCACCTTAGGATTTGCCTTCCCTCCGGTGGCTTTGAGTACCTGTCCGACAAAGAAACCGAAAAGTTTCGTGTTTCCTTCCTGATATTTTTTGACATTGTCAGGATTGTTGGCGATCACTTTATCGATGATAGGCAAAATCTCTTCCGGTTTGGATATCTGTCGAAGCCCTTTCTCTTCAACAATAACAGCAGGCGCTTTACCCTCTTTTGCCATGATCTCAAAAACCTCTTTGGCAATCTTTGTCGAGATCACCTCTTCATCGACCATCTTCACCAGCTCTGCGATCTCTTTGGGCGAGAAGGCTAACTCGGCTCTGCTTTTTTGCTTCAACTCTCTTGCGACTTCATTGGCAACCATATTGGCGATAGCCACGGCATTGTCATACAGATCGCAAGTCTGTTTGAAAAACTCGGACAACACTTCATCTCTGGCAAGGATATTTGCTACCGACTCATTGAGCTTAAGTATCTGGATATAATGGTCAAAACGTTCCTGCTCCTCTTTGCTCATAGGTGCTTCGCTTCCCTCTTTCTGTGGGACTTTTTGCTGTGGTTTTGGTGCAGGCTTTGGTGCTTCTTTCTTACTCTTCTTTGCCCATGAGTCTTTAAGCGAAACGATCTTGTTAAAAACCGGGCTCTCATCACTGTAGTCTACCGGATCAGCATAGAAATACCCTTCTCTTTCGAACTGAAAACGCACATCAGGCTTTTCATCGATCACCGCCGGCTCGATAAGCGCATCTTTGATGATTTTAAGAGAGTTTGGATTGAGGTCTTCTCTACCGCTTGGATTTTCTACATGAAAAAGTCGGTCATACTCCCGCACCTCAACCTTTTTGGCACTCTTTGCCTCTACCCATTGAATAGCACTTTTGACTTTGATACCACTTCGATCCTGTCCGCTTTTGGAGTCAGGATGGTACGTCGCTTTGATCTCGACGATATTGCCCTCTTCATCTTTAACTACTTCCTGACAAGTGATGATATAGGCGTACTTCAAACGCACCGGCTGATCGGGAGTCATGCGGAAGTATCCTTTCGGCGGATTTTCACTGAAATCCTCTCTGTTGATGTAGATCTCTTTGGAAAAAGGCAGTTTACGACTACCTTCTTTTGGCACATCATGAGGATAGTAAGAAGCTTCTATCTCCTCCTCCCCCTCATAGTTGGTGATCGTCACTTTCAAAGGATCGAGCACACACATCACACGAGGAACTTTCAGGTTCAGATCATCACGGATACAGTACTCCAGTTGCGCGACATCCACCACGGAGTTTGCCTTTGCAACACCTATCTGCTCACAAAAGGTGATGATAGACTCAGGGGTATACCCTCTTCTTCTATATCCTGCGATTGTCGGCATACGCGGATCGTCCCAGCCGCTCACGTCGCCGTTTTCTACCAACTCCAGCAATTTTCTTTTACTCATGACGGTATATGTCATATTGAGTCTGGCAAATTCGTACTGGTATGGACGCGGCGGTTTGACTTCCAGAGTTTCAAGTATCCAGTCGTAAAGTTCACGGTTGTTTTCAAACTCCAACGTACAAAAGGAGTGTGTGATCCCCTCAATATAGTCGGAAAGACAGTGTGCGAAATCATACATCGGATAGACCGCCCACGCATTACCCGTACGGTAGTGCTTATCGAGACGAATACGATACAGCAGAGGATCGCGCATCTTCATATTTGGGGAACTCATGTCTATTTTGGCTCTTAAGATATGCTCACCCTCTTTAAACTCTCCCTTTTTCATACGTGCAAAAAGATCGAGATTCTCCTCCACACTGCGCTCGGCATACTTGCTTCTGCGTCCGGGTTCCGTGACAGTTCCTCTGTACTCTTTGATCTCCTCTTCATTCAAACTATCTACATAAGCTTTGCCCATCTTGATAAGCTTAACCGCATAGTCGTAGAGCGTATCAAAATAATCCGACGTATAGCGTACATCACCATCCCATGAAAAACCAAGCCATTCGACAGCATCTTTCAATGCTTCGACATATTTCATATCTTCGGTGGTAGGGTTGGTATCATCCATACGCAGGTTACATCTGCCGTTATAATCTCTGGCGATACCAAAATTGAGCGTGATCGACTTGGCATGTCCGATATGCGGAAAACCGTTGGGTTCGGGAGGAAAACGCGTCACTACTTCTTTATACTTACCTGATTTCAGGTCTTCTTCGACTATTTTTCTCAAGAAATCTTTTTTAACACTCATGAAAGAATAAACCTTTTGTATTTTTGTGAGATTTTAACTAATATGTACTTATATAAGGACATCTTTTATTGAACCCTCTGAAAAATATAGACTTTCTCAAACGGCTTCGGTAGGGTTCCCCGAAACTTGGGGCAAGTTTCGACCCTAACGCTGCAGGTGTCGTTCGTTCACTATATTTTTCAGAGGGTTTTATCCTATTAATATGTCGAGCAAATTTTGTACCTAATCAGAAAAAAGGAAGTGATTGTAAAAAAACAGCGCTAACGCGACTGCCATTTAAAAATATCAAGCACTATAATTCTTTCAGGCTCTACCTTGTAAATCACCGTATAGCCCTTAAAAACCATATCACGATACGCTTCATCCTCAAAATAGTGTGATTTTCGGTATTTGTAGGGAAAATATATGAGGTTTTCGATCTGTTTATTTAACGCATCCGCAAAACGCAAAGCGGCAGAAGGTTTATCTGCTCCTATATAAAGAAGAATATGCTGTAATGCACTTAAAAATTTCTCCTTCTTTTCAATGATCATCTGGAAATCCCAAGTTCATTTTCAAAAAACTTGTCCATCTCCTGTTGATACTCTTCCTCAGTCAAACTTCTGGACTGCTCCGCTTCATACACCCTGCGTCTGACCTCTTCGACACTACTGACAACAACTTCCGGCGGATACCCCTCATCTACAATCTCAACCTTCTCTTTGGAAATATTTTTCAAAAGTTCCATAAAGGCATCATAAAAGCTATCTTCGACTTTAAGTGTAATCGTCTGCATATGAAATCCTTTTTTATTTTTGGTGTATATTATACCATACCCTTCAGCCGACAACTACATCACAATCCAAAACAGATCGTGATGTTTTAAGCTCATTCAGAAACAGCAAGCTCCCAGCTGTACGGTTCGGTTTCGACTTCTTTTTTAGCTTGATGAAGAAGATTTTTTATGGGTTGATATAAGTTTCTCTGGCAATCTTCATACTGTGTATTTGAAACGATTTGACATGTATCGATTTTAAGTTCCGTATCTCTTTTTTGTGTGAGCATTTTCTGTAAATTTCTTTCATCAAATGTCCCCTCCAGATACGGATAATAGATTTTAAGTTTACTCTCAGCCTCATGATCCAATTCTCTGTCCATTTTTCCCATCACTCGATCAACTCTGCCCGTTCGCTGTTCATCATCACCCATAGTATGGGCAGATCCGAAATGGTATACTTTATTGCAAAAGAGGTGAAGATTGACACCCTCTTGCAATATTGAGGTTCCACAAAGCACATATGGGAAAAACGGTGAATTGAATCTGGCTATAACATACCTGTTTTTTGTATCCGAAACATAAGGGTATGCAGGCTGAGCGTTATAAAACATATTGGTTGTGATAGGAGTCTTCTGAGTTATTTCCTCTTCATCAGAGTCAAGAGAAACAGCATTGTCATTGGTAGATAAATATTTCTCAAACTTGTCAAAATGCTCTATAAAATCTCTGACTTCCCGTGCAAATTTTAAACTATCATTTTCTATTCCGTCTTCAATCAACTTCTTAAATCCCGTAAACTTACGGTTTGCTTTTAGGTAAAGAGCATACAATTCTACAACACCTATACTAGCATGCAATACCGCACTTTTAACAAGTTCCGCCTTCTGTGTCTCATATCCCAGCAACTCAGGCAAAAGGTCTGAAAATATAGACTTATAGTCATCGTTGATATTAAATCTCAGCACAAACCTTGAAGCATCTGTGGAAGGCTCACCTTTTTTTTGTTTGAAGAAATCCAATACCGTTGATTTAGGTATTTTATCATCATTTACAACATCGGTTTGGGAGACATTTTCTCTCACGTATTCTTTAAAACTCTCAAAATCTTTTTCACTATATTTATTGCATTGCGAATAAAAGTTTTCCGCCATATCTCTAAAAATGGTATCTCTGCGCTTTCCTTTCAAAAACTCTCTATTTAATGCTTTATACTCATCAAAGAACTCTTTTACTTTTCTTTTTGTTTTAAAATCATCTAGTTTTCCCGGAGATAGTTGTGTGATTGTTTGCTGTATTATTTTAGTAAATTTTTCTCTGTTTTCAGGCATGGGTTTCTTGATATCCAGTGCCCCTGCAATCTTGTCCCAGGCTTTTTTGTCAAACATCTCAATAGAACGCCGTGTAAGCTCATATGCTGACGCTTTTCTTCTCACAAAAACAAGTGCTTTTTCCTTACTTGCCTCAATCTTCTTTACGACCTCGTCATATTTCTGGTTTGAGGGGAGTTCCTTATATATCTCTTTATACTTTTGAACAACCTCTGCGAGTATTTTTTCCGGTTCTGATGCACCATTGTTTTCTGTATCAAAGTTTGTCCCTTCTAAATAGTCAAGCAGATGTTTGCTTTTTGATAAGTCCATCTTTGGTACTTTAGAGATAAAAGCTTTCTGCAGCATTGCAAAAAACAGTTCATTTCTGAGCGATGCATCGGATGACAGTTTGACCGGGATGGCTTCTTCCACTCTGTAGTGATATTTATTCACACCGCTTGTCATTACTCTAAGCCGACGAATCATAATTTTTTGCATAATCTCTTCATCATTCTTGCCTATCTCTTTTTTAAACAGTTCAACCACCCTCTTTACATCACCGTTTCTTGAGTGCAAAGGGGTAGCCGTCATCAACAGTATCTTAGTATCAGGTTGGGCTGCTCCAAAAATCTTTTTGGCATTTTTGATTCGCTTAGTATCTGTATCATCACCTTTATCATTTCTATAAAGATGCGCTTCATCAATGATGACCAAATCAAAACTTGCTATCTCCTCTTGGAGTTTTTTGAGTTCACCCTCTTCTATATGACTAAACGATGTTGTTTTAGCAAAAACAATCTGTGCATGACGACCATTCAGACCAAATCCATCATGCAAATTCTTCAACTCTATCAATTCATCTTGACTTGGCAACAAATCCTGATCGAGCAAATGATTCTTTCTAAACTCTTTATACTCTTCGTTTTTCCACTGATTGAGTATCTCTTTGCGGGGAACGATGACCAGAACATTGGCATCTCTTTTTTCTTGAAACTGATGGGCGATGACCGCCAAAGCTTGTATGGTCTTACCCATTCCCACCTCATCAGCCAACAGGGCGATACCGTAGGATTCAAACCTGTTTAAAATTCCGGCAACACCCTCAGCCTGATACGAAAACAGATCTTTTTTATTCGCATCATATTTCCATGTGTTATCTTTCGCATTAAACTTTACCAGTTTCAATACATCTTTGGGACTATAGTTATACATTTTGATAAGCCTTTAAAAAATTTTTATCTTCTTTGGTCAACTGCAGGTCGATATTTTTCATTTCTTGAAGTTCAGGAAAATCTTTATAATCTTTCAGTAACTTGTTAGCTTGTGCAATGAGCATATTTAACTCTTCAATACACAGATATAAAAACAAACTCTTTTCCTGTTGCTCTTTTGCCTGTTCGAGGATATACATAATCGTATTCAAAGAAACAGTAGAGGAAAAGCAAAATTGATGTAACTTCTTTTTATCGTTTGACTTAATTGTCTGAAGTTCTTCATGAAGTGATTTAAAGCCCTTGAACATCGTAAAGTAGTTTTTTTGAAAAGGACTCTCCACCTGTCCCTCATAACTATTACCACTCTCAATACTTTGATGCAGCATTCTCTCTTCAAGCTTCCTTTCCAGATTCTCAGGTTTGCTATCGTCTGCAAAAAAATCAAATATATCTTCCAGGCTTTCTGCTTTTAAAGTATCTCTGTATCCTTTACACTCTTTCTCTTGTATCACACCTCTAAAAAGCACCTTCTCGTTGGCACCCAAAATCGTAAAAATTTTATTACGGCTCAACGCTCTGAATACAGCCGTCGTTTGGATAGTATCTAGCTTTGCTAGTTCTTTTACTTCTACTTGCACACCTCCGGGTAATACAACTATTTTATGCTTATTGTCAGAAGAGACAAGTTCTTCGATTGTTAACGTTCTTGTTTTCCAGTTTGCCTCCAAAGTATAAAAACCTCTGTATCTTTCATCATGCAAAGCGTCTTCGTCAAGTTCTGCTTCATTCTCTTCGCATATCTCCACCTCAAAAGGTTCTCCATCGAGCCTGAAAAAATCGCTGTTTTTCCCTATATCCTCAACCAGTGCCGCTTCAAAATTCACGCCGTCTATTGCCTGTTGTGTCATGTTGTAAGAGCCAATTGCGATCTTTGTATCACTGAGCCATACTTTTGAGTGGTTAAACCTGTTTACAGGTTCTCCTGACTCTTTTTCCCGATAAAAAGATATTCTGCTATCCTCCGGTTTTTTGTCCAACCTTGACTTTAACCCACTCTTTAAGTCCGGAATGATACGGATCTCTTCAAGACTCCCAAACTGATCCTTTGCCAGTAGCTCATCCAGGTCACTAAAATACGGAGACCAAACTTGCAAATATCTACCGAGATTTAGATGTTCAATAAAGTTTGATTTCTTGTCAAAGCCATAGACAAAATTCCGGGTCGATATTACTGTTTTCTTTTTTCCGGATGCAGTATCTTTCATCTTTGCCACTCTGAATACATCAACAAAAAAGTTCCCTACTTCGTTGTAAAGATTATCATTTTTGTTAAATTCAACAACCCTAAAAGCTTCTATATTTCTCCCCCAGCCATTTAACGTCAGATTGCCGGAGCCGACAAAGAGATAAAAGGTATTTTCCCCTTCCAGGTAAATCACCTTAGGATGAAATACACCATTTTGTAACGACACAGGATGAAAGTGTGCTATCGTTCTTTTTGACTCATCAAATTGCAGCATATTGGCATCATAAAAAAATCGCAAATCCAACTTTGAACTCTCTATCGCTTTGTTGATATCCTCATAATGCAACTCTGTTGTCGGTATCTCTTTTTGATACAAAGGTGGGATAATATAGCGCTCTACAAATTCAGGTGAAATGTTAAAAGTTGTAAAATACGCTTTTTTAATTTTATCCTTTTTGTGTATTGTTTCTATAATTTTTTTATACTCTTTATACAGTTTCATATTCTAAGCTTCCTTTGATTTGTCTGACAATCCCTTTATAGTAATCATGTTTCCAGTCTATACTTTCTAAATCATCTTTTTTGTCATTTAGGTAATTTTCATATACGTTCACATTATTGTACTTGATCATCAATACTTTTATCTTTTCATCTTTTATCTCAACCCAGGGGAGTTTGTCCCGTTGATGCATCAATTCTATATGGTAGGATATAAGAGACTTTATATCGTGAATCTTCAATATCGCATCCAGTCTCACCGCCACAGTGCTACCTTCATCCAAATCAAACTGTCTAAAATTAAAATCTTTTATGGGTTGAAACAGACTGCTATCAATCTCGGATATCTCTTTCCCGTCCAAAAGCAGAATATATTCGAACAGTCCCTCAAGATATGCCAAAACAGGTTCTATTTTCAAAATATTTTCAAAGTTTTTTCCATCTTCTGATTTTTCGGCAGCTTCTTCAAACAACGCTTTTAAATCTTGCTGTTTATCATTTTTATCCACCAATTCATAAAATACTTTTGCATCACCGGTGTCAAACCCCAGATGTTTCAGCCAAAACTCTTTCGTGTATGCGGAGATAGCATTTACTTTGCCAAACACTTTCATGTATGCATCTGTTGGTATATTTTCTACGGAACGATTTTCACCAGATAGCCAATTAAAAGTTTTTTCATACAACGCTTTGATATCACTATGCCCCAAAATCAACTTTTCTACACCTTGCATCATTTGCTCATCATACTGATACTCACTATCAAAAAATCCTATACTCATAAATGAGCCTTTATATCTGCCGTTGATCCCGTAAATATGCTGATCCTTAACCAGTTCCAACTCTTTTACCTTAGCAGATATATCGATATTGATCTTCTTATTATTTGCCCACTTGTTTTTAGCATTAGATGCTCCGCTTAGTCCCTTGCTCTCAAAATCTTCTCTATCTTGTCCACTCCATACCACCAGGTTTTCCAGCAAAACCAGTAGTTTCTCATAATTTTCTCTGTTTTTCGGATATGGCAGCTTCCCTTCCCTCTCCAATGTATGTAATAGAAAGTGATTAAAAAGATTTATATTAAAGCTTCTTACATCAAATGTTGTCGAATTGATTTTGTGTTTATAAATCTTTTGTCCAAAATAAGTCCAGATCATCTGAAGTCCCAACGCATCTGCATTGAACACTTTTGAAAGTTCTGTATCCTCTTCGGTAAAAACATTCGCTCTTTTAAGCGGTAATATCATTGTCATAGTGTCCCCTTTTTTTATTATGTTCATTCCGCAACTTCTCCAAAACCCTCACCATCGCCAGCGTATCCAGGTGGCAATATTTCAGCAATGCTTCCCGGTATTTAGCCCGTTCTTTTTCATCCATCTCTTTGAGTTTTGGAAAAGTATTCATCGCATCTGCACCGTTGCTTACAAGTGTCAGCTCTTCATACGCCTTAGCCATATCGGGAGCAAGGAGCGGCAGGACGATCTTAATGCTGTATTTGCCCTTCATCTGAGGCAGGTAGTAGTGCTTTTTCTGAAAGGGATATGCCAGATCGACCATATTTTCTATGAGTGCATACAGGTGCGCAGCATATTCGGAAAACGCCTCTGCCAAATTTCTAAGTACCATCTTTTCAAACGAGGCGTTAAATGCCATCAGCATCACATCTTTGGGAATATCTTCTATCAGCGCTGCTACAAGTTGCTTTCTTGGATCGCTATCTTCCTGCGCCAAAAACGCTTTATGCTCCAACCTACCATCTTCGTACTCTATATGCAAAGAGTACTGAAACGGTATCTGTTCGAAGGGTCTTGTTCCTGCATAGGAGGGGATCGCTTCCTGAAATGTCTCAAAGTCGATATGGTAGATGGGATAACGAAGTCCCTGCAAAAATGATGCAATCTCCTCCCGGTCGATATGCGCCTTTTGTCTTTTCCACGCCTGCACAGCCAGCGCCTGATTCTCCGTGAGTCTGAAATCATCGGGGATGTCTTCGACCCGCACGATACCCTTTTTGTATAGTTGTAGTGCTTTAGAGTTTTTTGTCAGTGCAAAGAGATCAAAGACAGAGTAGTCGGGAATCTCCCGCTGCACTTTCCAGCAGTATGCCATCGCATCACAGAGGTAGGGCTTTTTACAGTGGTGTCCGATCTCGATGTCGGGTTCATGTTCACGATCCATCAACACAGAGACAAAGTTTTCATGATAGTGCGGAATCTCTTCCAAAAATACCGCTACTTCATCATCAACGGGAACGATGGCAAAGAGTTTATGAACATCCAGCTTCTCACCCCGCACATAGTCGCTGTTGATGAGTACGACAGAAGTTCGCGCAACATCAAGTCCACAACCGCTGAGCACATAGTGCTGTATCGCCGCATCAAAGACATAGAGCGAGATATCATCCACACTTTTGGTACTGTTCCACGTCGAGCTCTTAACCTCGTAAATCTCCCAGCCGTTTGCACCCTTTTTGAGGATATCAACCATCACCAAAATCCCATCAAATGCAAACGTCGCTTCATAGATCACCTCGACACCCTCCTCCATCCACCGGCGTGTCATGGCGATTTTCTCTTCGAAACCCATCCCTTCATAAGGCACTTTTTTCCCGCCGGGAAAGAGTTCACAAGCCTTCTCACCTACCCTGTTGCCCGTCTCAAAAACTGCCATCATGTGTGCATCCGGCGGCGTGAGAACTTCGGCTTTGTACTTTTTCAGCCACAGGGCTTTGGGACACTGAAGACCTCTGATAAAGAGCGATTTTGAGAGAGTGATATGCTCTTTCATATTTGGCGGAGTGGTGCTCATAGTTATACCTTTGAAAATGTTTCCATTAGTATCGACAAACGGGAGAAAGTTTTAAACTACGCATCAAATGGCAATCTCTGACACAAAGCTGTCCAACTTCTTTGCCAATATGATGCAAACAGAATATTTTATATTCTTTACAATCTATTCTTTAATAATTCTTCGTATACTCAATCAAGTTGGTTATCTCTTTTAAATTTCCCTTAAAAATCTCTTTTTTGTTTTTGGCTTCAAAATAATCCTCTCTAACAAACCTATAAAGTGCATAGTAAAAATCTTCATTTTTACCACTGAGTCCTATTCTTGTAGATCGTAGTATCGTTTCATCTTTTTTAGATATTTGAACCAAAGCAACCTCGTTATCGAGATTTTTTTGTAGTGCAAAATATGTTTTTGCATTAAATTTTTTATTGATCTCATCTCTGACCTTTGCAGGACCACAGATATATTTGTTATTGAGTTTGATACCTCTTATCAATATACCTCCATAGCAGTTATCATCTCCAAAAGTCAGATCTATGCCTCCATAGTTTCCCCATTTTGGATGCACATATAAGGTATTGATGTTTTTTTGTAACGGATGCTTATGAACATACGGATCTGTATGTCTTTTTTCATCAAAATAGTAAAACTCTATCTCAGTGAATTCAATCTTCATATCCTCAATCTCGAGTATATATTCGTTCATGAGTATTTTTGCTATTTCATAAAATACTTTTGCAAACTCCTCTGTCGAAGAGTTTCTATTTTTTATATCATGATGTAATCTTTCTATAACATCCATTACAATCCTTTTTCTTTAGATATCACCACTTCATTAAAAACGTGTCATGCTAACACTCCCAACTAATACAATTAAACACCCCACCTTTTTTTGTCAGTAATTTTGCATCTACAAGTTCAATAGCGACACAAGGATATAGTTTTCGTAACTGAACCTGTATATGTAAATCATTTACTTTATCTATACTGGGTTGAATAATAAGATCATCCAATTGTATAAAGTTTATATACCCCCACGAATATCTTGTATTTTCTTTCATCTCCAATTCCGTATATTTCATGCCTTGTTCTTTTAATGCATCCAACAGGTTAGACCTGAACAAAGAGGTATAGGAGTTTACCAACAGATGATTTTTATCGATAAATCTTACCATACCATCCGCATGACCATATATCTCTTCATCATCCGGATCACGAGGTATGACAATGACCTTTTCAAACATATGAAAGTAGGACTTTAGTTTTTCTTTATCGTTGCATAACTTTGGGTTTTCACTGTAAACTTTATCGGTCATAACAATAGTATCTGCATGAAAAACAAGATTACCGCCATCTAATACAAGATCGATATGTTCTGTTTTTATACCTAGCTTTTTTAAGACCGGGATTGGATTTGTAAGGTATTGTTTATCTTCCTGTAAGTAGTTCGGATTGTAATTATATGAGTAAAATTTTCCATTATGATAAATCGGCATAAAATCTCTTATCCATATATCTTTTGTATCTTCAAGTATCTCAACAGCATAATTGTATCTCTCTAATACAGTAACAAGTTCCTTATAAAGTTTTTTATACCAGAGGGGAAGCAGGGAGGAGAGATAGAGAGACTTTTTTCTGCTCTTTTCTAGTATATCTGTATTTTGTTTAACAGAATTGATTTTATTCATTTAGCTACCTTATAAGTTCTTTCAACAAGTATCGACACCCACTAGAAAATGTTTAACAATCAATTCACAAATCACTTTTGACATAAAGCTGTCCTGTAACTTTGCCAAACTATTGCAAACAGACACAAAGGACCACCATGCAAAACAAAAAATTAAAGCAATATTTGAAAAAGCATACTACTATTTTAGAAGAGTTGGAAAGACTGAGAGAACACCACGAATTCAAATCATTCGACAAGAATTTACGGATTGAAGACAGCACTGTTCAACCTTTTAGCAGTGTATATCATCTTTTAGCAGACATAAAGAATATTCAAAACGATACTTCCATTATCTCATCTATATACAGATTTAAAGGTTTACTCTCCCATTACAGGATCAGTGCCCTTGTTCACAGAGCTCTGACACTCGGAGCAGATATACGACATATGCAAAGTGAAGATTTTGATAAAATGCTTGCGTTAAACGACAAAGACATCTATCTGACATTAGCCCAAAACCATGACTTACCAAAAGAAGCAGCCTATAAACTGGCAAATATCCTAAAGAAAAAAGTTACATATCCGCTCTTTTACCATCTCTTTGAAAATCCTGCACTGGATACTACATTTAAAAAAGATTTAGTCACTATCTGTAAAAAAGCTATTGCAGACAACCCCAAAGATTTCGCAATGCTAGAGATTCTGGTCAAAGAGTATGAGAAAAAATATTGATTGTGCAATAAATACAAAGTATATACCCGTCACAAAGTTATCTAAATATTATCCTCGCTCGCTCTATATCAGAACAAAAGGAACTTTATGAAACAACGCAAAATTGTCAGACACTACTAGCGTCGAATCACCCAGACTCGAAGATTCAAATCAACCCTGCTGGATATCTGCGAGAGATGATCAAAGAGAAAATGATGGAGAAGTTACAAGCGCGACAAATAACTCAAGCATATTCGACGATCTCTGAACACTGACTGCGATAGCGCTCCACCCGATCGTCAATCGCCTCTTTAATATGTCGAGGAGAACGTACAAACAGATGCGGTAGCCACTGCAAAACCAGCGGTACGATCTCCATCTCATGGGTAATCGAAACCGAAAACTCCATCGCACCATCTTCATGTAAAGCAGTAATTTTCTGTGTAGGAAGTGGTTTTCTGCGAAAATACCTACTGGCAGTCGAATCAGCATAGAGTAGCACTTCATAAGGTGTTTTGGTATCATCAAACCAGATTGAAACAGCTTGTTGAAGATAACTGTCTATATCGATACCCGATACAAACTCCTGCTCCAAAACCTGTAAAGAAGAGATATTTTTGAGATAATATTTACGCAAATTTCCCTCATGTAAAGCCAGCAAATACCAGTACCCTTCAAAGTTGACGATTTTCAGAGGCATAGCAACAACTGCACTGACCTGACGCGCCCTGTTTTCATAAAAAAAAGAGACCTGGCGTTTTGCTCCAATCGCTTCTTCTAATATCTCAAGCTCTTTCATCTTGTGGGCAATATCTTCAAAGTAGAGTTTCGTATAGAGTGCATCGGGTGTGCCGTTTTTGAGGCGGGAAAGCAGCGTACGGCTTTTTTGTGCAAAAACACCTCCAAGCCCCTCTCCCAATTTCTGAAGAATATCCAATACCAACCGATCTTCCAGTGTAGTCACTTTCTGAAGTCTGAAATCCTCATCCATCTTCCATTTTCTGTTTTCCTGATAGAGGGGAAAAGCACTCAGACGTTCATTGAGATCTCTTCGAATGGTACGTTCACTAACACCAAACTCTTTTGCCAATTCTTTGACAGAGAGTGCTTCGCCATGATCGAGACGGGAGAGAATCGTCACCAGCCGTGTAAGTATTTTGTCGTAATCATGTCTATATGGCATCGATACCGCTCCCTTAAATTGAGATTACAGATAGTATCGACTTTTTTTGATTTTATTAAAAAAGTAGTCTGGTAGTAAATAGATCAGTTTCTCTAAAGATACCTTCTCAAAAAACGTTTGATTTTGGCGATGATACCTTCACGATGTGCGGGGAGTCTCATAAACAAACTATCCAAAGCTTCTCTTTCCATCGGAGTCAGTTTTGTCATTTTGCAATCCTTTTGAAATCTTTTTGACCAGATGTACCAGATCATCTTCATCCAGCTCCGCGAGCATTTTGAAGATAGCGGGTACTGCCTGCGGTTTTGAGTTACCAAGACGCCAATCCTGATACGTCCGCATCGATACACCCAGTTTTTCCGCCATCTGTTTCTGGCTGATCTTTTTACCCAGATACTGTGCCTCTACAGCATTGTGTAAAATATTGAATAAGTCATGAGATTCCATGCATAAATAGTAACAAAAACATGATAAACCACACATAAAGGTGTATAGTCTATACGCTTTACTAATCTATACATAATCTATAACCGATCAAACATACTGTAATTATAGCTATTTATATTGAATATGAGATAAAAGAGACATATTTTTTATCTTTTTATACGATTTACCGTGTATTTTGTCAAATATTTATAACATTCTTAAGTTATTTGGTTAACTTAACATAAAAATGCAAAATATTTGATTTATCGTCTCAAAAAATTCAAATTGTACACCATTACCAAAGGTGACACCTTCTTTGGCACATCCTGTGCTATACCCTTTACAACAAATTCGACCCGCACTATGAGACTGAAAAAAGGAGGCTTTTCATGTTCGATCCGCTGCAAATCGCTCACAACAACACACTTTACGTACAACTGCAAATCGATATGGAAGAGAGACTTTTTCAGTGCATAGACTATCGTCTGGTAGAAAGCACAGCTTCAAATATGATCGCAAGATATACACTCGATGAAGTTGAAGGATATGAACGTATCGTTTTGGAAGTAGTCAAAGACAAACATAACAACTTTCAGATACAAGCATACCAGATGCTGGAAGAGTACCCCTTTTCAGCAGCATTTGCCGCGATGCTGGGAACCCCTATGATCACCTTTACACCGGCAGATACACCGTTACATCAACAAGATGTTTATAAAAGAGTACTCGCTCCCGATGAAAAAGTTGAAATCGTCAAATACATCTGCGAACCAAATGAACTGCCTGCACATCCTAAACTTTTAGGCTATACCAAAGATGCACACGGACACTGGTACCAACTTATCGAACAGTCACAAGGCAGAATCAAACCTCTGACAAAAACAAACTATCTAAGATGCTGGGAATATGAAAGTGAAGATTTTACAAGATTGTTAATCGAAAGAGAAGAGAGCCAGAGTTATAAAGCTGACTCTTTTCAAATCTATCTGGGACAAAAACTCTCCCGTAAAGAGATACACATCGTGCACTCTTCACAAAAAGAAGTCGTAAAAACCAACGCCTGAATCAGGTAGTTTGTTGTTGTAGATACTCTGTTTTATACATCAACACCCAGTGAAAATACATAATCATCGCAAAAAACGGTGCGAAAATATTGATCACAGGAATTAAATTCAACACAGACGCTACAACTGCAATACCCCACAATACAAACTGGTGTTTACGAAAACTCTCTATCTCCTCTTTTGTGGCATATAAAGAAGATGCACCAAGAAAGTACGACTCTTTAATCAACCATGCCCACAATAACACCTGTACCAGGATATTGAAAAACGGTACAAATAACAAAGGAAAGAACAACGCAAGTAATACAAAAAAGATTACTGCATCTTTTAATGCTATTGGTAAAAATTTTACTCTCTCTTTCGAATCGATCATCTCCACTTCAGGATAATCACGAACTTGCAACTTATGGAGAAAATATTTACGCAACACCAATACGACAATCGCCAATGTAACGATGAACATATTGTAAAAGATCAATGCCGCAAGCATCGCCGAAACACCCTTTTCAAGCGTTTCAAACGGAAACCAAGCCAACACTCTGGAAACTTCACCATAGACAAAGTCCCAGTTCAAAAGCGCAAAAAGCGTCCACCCCAGTGCGATCACCAACAAAAGCAGTATGGAAAAAAGGTTGTATTTTTCAGCACTGACATGACGAAAAATCAGTACATTTCCAAACGCTACAATCAAAGCGAATGTCACCAGTACCGCAGTAAACCAGACAAAACCGCCTATCAAAAAAGCTCCGTTTGCCTTTAAAATGGAAAAAGGGATCCAACTAATAAACATCCCAGTAAACGAGACTGTCGGCTCCCACATCACCATAGCGATGCCAAGCCATATCAGAGCAAGCGGAATACCCGTCAACAGCGCAATCTTAATCACATTCCAGCTCAAAGTATCGCGAATACCCAGTAAAAGTGTCTGTGTCATCTTCATGATATACTCCTATATACACAGTAGTTGAAGAAATTATAACATAAACCAATTACATTCTATGTCAGTTGACTAACAGAATAAAAAA
>Ga0256843_1001462_pt1 | contig 18657 bp, 14 predicted proteins | sample AlvinellametaG_FD_191572 | JGI IMG/M metagenome (GOLD analysis project Ga0256843, IMG submission 191572) | Pompeii worm associated microbial communities from hydrothermal vent at the East Pacific Rise, Pacific Ocean - Alvinella | ecosystem: Host-associated > Annelida > Integument > Unclassified ... | reverse complement strand
TAAAGAGATAGAAAAAAGATTTAACTATATACTGTATAATAACGGCTCTATAGATGAAAGAGGGCTTTATATACTTATAGATTATGTCAACTTCAAAGGTGAAGGTACACTCAAATCTGAGAGATACAAAGGACAAGGTTGGGGACTGCTTCAAGTGCTAGAACACCTTGATATGAATGATAGCAACAAGTATAGAGCATTTGCTCTCTCAGCAAAAGCTATGTTAGAGCGACGCATCCAAAACTCTCCACCTGAGCGTGGTGAGAAGAGATGGCGTAAGGGTTGGAACAAAAGATTAGAAACTTACTACAAATAGAGGGATAATGAGAGCGATTGTACTACTGTTATCACTTATGTGTTTTGTGCTTAATGCACAAGAGACAAAAGAGATAGAAACAAAGATAGTAAAGATAGACGGTCTAAAACACTTCACTAGTGAAGAGTTAGATGAAGCTATCGGTGTTAAGATGCCTAGTGCATTAGCTTTTTGGAAAGATGATACACCAAAGATAGATACTACACTGATACCTGCTATAGAGCCTACATTGCGTTCTTTTTTTAATGCCAATGGATTTTATGATGCAAATTTTACAGTAAGGGAGACAAACTCTACTATAGAGATAAAAGTCAAAGAGAATAAACCTGTATATGTTCATGATATCAATATATCTAGTGACTATCCTATATCATCTATAGTGACTTTTCAAAAAGGTGAAATCTTTAGTGCTAAAAAGTTTGTAGATATCAAATCATCTATCATCAAATCTCTTCTTAGTGATGGATATTGCAGTTATGATTTGGATACTAAAGCTTATGTAGATTTAGAAAAACATATTGTAGATTTGAAATACAAGCTTAATAAAGGTGATATATGTACATTTGGTGAGCTAAGTGTAGAAGGGCTTGAAACTATAGATAAGGATATAGTTGCTTCTAAAGTGATGGCAAAAAAAGGTGATAGATTTAGTACTAAAGCTGTAGAAGACACTATCAACAAACTATATGGACTTCAATCATTTGACTCAGTAGTAGTCAATATAGATAGAAAGATATACAATGTTATACCAGTAGACATCAAAGTCAAAGAGATGAAAAAAGCTTATCATGTGGAGTATGGTGCTGGGTATGATACATATGTAGGTCCAAGAGTTCATGCAAAAATCATTAAGCATAACTTTTTAGGAAATGCTCAACGCTTTTCTGTAGATATGGCTTACTCAAAGTTAGAGCAGTTGTTTGTTTTGGAGTATTTTAAACCTGTATGGCTTAACTACTATGGATATAGTATAGATTTGGATATCAAAGGTGGATACTCCAATCTTGAGTATGATGGATTTAGAGAGGAAAAAACTTTTATAAATGCATATATGCAATATATAGATGATAGATGGACTACTAGATTGGGTATGGCTATGGAGTATATCAATATATCTGAATTAGATGATGGTGAGCCATTACTTCCACCTGAAGGGTATGATAGTTTTGTACTAAGTTATCCTTATATAGATATAGTTTATGATGCTAGAGATGATAAACTCAATCCAAAGTATGGGTACTATTTATCATTTTATAGTGAGATGGGATTACCTTTGGCAAAAGACTCTAGTTTGTATCTAAAGTGGCTTTTTGAAGCTAGAGAGATATATACAGTATCAAACTTAACTATGGCAGTAGTAGGGAAGATAGGAGCTATATCTATAGATGGAGATTCTATAGGTAGTATCCCTGAGTCTAAGAAGTTTTTTGGTGGTGGCTCTTACTCAAACCGTGCATATGGATATAACCAAATAGGTGTTATAACATCTCCTACAAATGATTTGATAAATGGTGCTTTGAGTATGGCAAATTTGTCATTTGAGATGGACTATCCTATATGGGATAAGTTATCTATCGGTATCTTCAATGATAATACTATGTTATGTGCAGATAGTTATGACTTTAGTGGAGAGATTATATCATCTGCTGGATTTGGATTTAGGTATCTTACACCTATAGGACCGTTTAAGCTAGATGTTGGATTTAACATACATGACCCGTCACAATACGGCATACAATTTCAGATAGGACAATCATTTTGAAAATCATAAATCGTATATTTTACTCTATAGCATTGTTGTTGATAGTGGCTATCATTTTGATAATAGTAGCTACCAACTCATCATGGGTTATCGACAAGGCAGCCAAAAGGTTTGCACCAGAGTATGGTATATCATATAGTAGTATATCAGGCAATATTTTTAATGGAGTTACTATCACCAATCTTGCATATCAAGATAAAAAACTATGTTCTGATATGACTTTTAGGTGGAATCCTGTATTGCTTTTGGATGCTAAATTGTATATAGATAAGTTGATACTTAAAGATATCAATAAAACAGCCATAGAGTATATGATAGCTGGATTTGCTACTGATGATAATACTACAGAAGACAACACTTCATCAAGTGATGATACTAACTCATCATTTAAACTTTCTGTGATAGTCAATCAAGCCTACTTATCAGCTTTGAGTTTCTCCATAGATGGTATAGATATAAACCAAAGTGATATCAATGCAACTTTACTAACTTATAAAGATAGTAAGATAGGATTTAAAGAGTTTGATGTATCTATAAACTCAAATCTAGCAAAGCTTAGATTGATTTCAAATTGGCAAAAAGATAAGTTATTGATATCTAAACTAGATATCACAAAGATAGATACTACAAGTATCATGAAGTTATCTGAAAATAATACATCTAGTGATGAAAATAGTTCAAATGATACCAATGATAGTATCTATAAAGCACTACAAACTCCATTGATACCTAACTTGGTAGAGATAAAGCAGTCTCATATAGATATGTTGCCAACTGTATATAAGCCTGTTGTGTTGGATGATATGCAACTAGATATATCTGATATGAGCATAGAGCCTAAAAAACAGTTGATAAAAAAATCCAAATTTGATTTGGCTATCAAAACAAACCTGTCTCATATCAAACACAAAGGTGTTATCATAGATAACAAATATATGGGGCATATGGACTTAAAGGCTACTAATCATCTCTTTGAACTATATAAACTACCTGTTAGAAAAGGTGCTATAGGTGATGTTTATGTGGATTTTGATATCAATAAAACATCTTTTAAAGCTACTATACTCTCATCTGCTAAGCAGATACTTCAAACCAAAGATAGTAATGGTACAAAAGAGTTCAATATGGATATACCAAAACTACAAAGTGATATATCGTATAATTTTAAAAACTCTCATATCAATGCCAAAAGTATAGTATGGATATCAACACCATATGCAAAGGATATCAATATCACAAATGATTTTATTATGGATAACCATATATCATATAGTGGAGATATATATATCAATAAAATTACCAACTTGGATAAAAATATAACCGATTTAGTTAAAAACCTAAAACTAACATACAAAGGTACAACCAACTTAGCACATATAGATATAAACTCATCCAAGATACAAGGATATGTAGATACAAAAGATATGCGACATATTGTATCTCATCTACAAACTAATGATTATATACTTTTAAAACATCTTGTATCTTTACCACCAAAGCTTAAAAAAGCAAAAGCAAAAGTTACTATAGATGTGCCATTGGATTTAAATCATACAGAAAATATAACAGCTAAAGCTAAGATAGTATCAAATTTGGTTGATATGGATAGTGATATCAACTACTCTAGTAAACATATCAAAGCACTATCAAAGATAACTCTTCCTAAAAACTCTTTGTTATCTGATATAGATAAAAACTTAAAGATACAAAATATAGTTCCGATGGATGTATCTGTAGATATAGCAGATAGTATCAAAGATATCACAATAGATTCAAAAGCCATAAATGCTAAAGCACACCTAAATGATAAAAAGATAGATGCCCAAGTATCTATATCAACACTCAAAACATATATAAAAGGTATACTTGATGGTAAGATAGATGTTGATACTAAGATATCATCTATACAAAACCTAAATCAAACTATACAGAGTGTTTATAAACTCAATGATATACCAAATATAGATGGTGACTTGAGTCTCAATCTCAATATAGATAAACTCAAAGATGTAAAACTAAATCTATCATCAAATGAGATATCTATAAAAGATAAAGATAAAACCACAAAGATAAATGATATAGCATTACAGTTAGCCAAAAAAGATGATAAGATAGTTCTAAATAGTTATCATGCTTCATATGATAAGCTTGAAATATTTGCTACTAAACCATCTATCGTTGATTTGCAAGATACAAATGTGTTGATATCATCTTTTTGGATAAATGATAAGTTGTTACTAAATGGTAACTATGATACAAAAAAAGCACAAGGAGAGATAAAAGCTTTAGCTAAAATGCTTCATATATCACATGAGCTTATAGATCTTGATAGTGATATAGATATCACAACTACCATAGAAGATGAGCAGATAAATGTAGATGGAGAGATAGTCTTAGAAGGTGGTGATATACACTATGATGTTAACAAAAAAACATTTGCTAGTGATGATGATATCATCATACTTCAACATCAAAAAAAGAAAAAAGATGTACAAAAAGACAATCTAAATATAAATTTACAAATATCATCTAAAAAGCCATTAGTACTTAACCAAAATGGTGTCAATATGAAAGCTGATGTGGATTTGATGATAAATAAACAAGGTGGAAGTGACCCTATGATGGTCGGAGCTATAGAGCTACAAAAAGGTGGCGTTTATATGTTTGAAGATAAAAGATTTGTACTTGATAAAAGTTATATATACTTTACAGGAGATATCAATAAACCTTATCTTGATATAACAGTTAAGTACAAATCTATAAACTATCTTATTAAGATAATGGTATCTGGTACTCCAGATATGCCAGTGATATCATTTTCATCACAGCCACAGCTTAGTAAAGAGCAGATACTCTCAGTGATACTCTTTGACTCAGAAGAGGCAGCAGGAAATAAAAGTGGTGAAGATATGATGAGGATGATGGGGGGTGCTATGGCAAAATCAGCACTATCTAGTATGGGAGTAAAGCTTGATCACTTAGTTATAGGTGAAGGTAACAGTATAGAAGTAGGTAAAAAGATAGCACCAAAAACCACAGTGATATATATCAGTGGTGAAGTTCCTATCGTAAAAGTAAAGTATGAGCATACAAACCACTTGGAGAGTGTTATCAGTGCTAGTGAAAAGTCTCAATCATATGATATAGTTTATAAAAATGACTATGAAGATGCAAAAGATATTATCTTTATGGGTAAATGATAAGATAGTTTTATGCTATACATAACATATCTAAATATTTATTATTGTATAATCAAATAAAGTTTAAAAGGTGGAGATAAGCTATGTATATCTTGACAGATAGATTGTACTACAAAGAGGATATCTCTCTTGATAGTGACACTAAACAGATAGTATTTACTCATATAAAAAATCCAGAGATTATAGAGTGGCTTACTAACAACAATTTTCCTGAGAGTTTTTTAGAAGATATACACAATGAAGACCAAAGTATCACTTTTGAACAGAGTAAAAACTTTAAGTTGATTATACTGAAGTACTTTACACAAGATGAAGAGAGCGAATTACTATACAATGATGAAAATGTTGCACTTATTATTACTGATAATAAGTTTATATTTTTAAGCAAAAATGAACATATCATAAAAAATGTAATATCACACCTATATAGAAGATATGAGATAAGAGACTCTTTGGAGTATATAACATATAGTGTTATAGATATCATGGTAGATCATACCATGGGAGTAGTCGATAAGATAGATGATAAACTAGAAGCCATAGAAGATGAGATATTTTCAGAAACTATAGATGAACAAAATATCCAAAAAGAGTTGTACTTTGCCCGTAGAACACTAAACCGTATCACGAAACTATCAGTTCAATCTAATGATGCAGTCAATAAAGTGTATAACCATTTCCCAATCTCAGTTAGACAAAAACTTAAATATGAATTTATAGACTTAAAAGAGCATCTATCTTTTCTTATAAATGAGTCAAAAACTTATCTTGATAGAACAGGATATCTTCAAAATCTGCTTATGGGCTTTTTAAGTAACCGTATGAACCAAGCTATGCAGAGACTAGCTGCTATATCTTTGATATTTTTACCACTTACATTTATCGTTGGTAATTATGGTATGAACTTTAAGCATATGCCTGAACTTGAATGGCAATATGGTTATTTTATCATTTGGGGTAGCAATATCCTTATAGCTTGGCTTATATTTAGGTGGTTAAAGAAGCATAAATGGATTTAAAATAGTATTTTTTGTTGATAAAATGTTATTTTTTTGTTATAAATGCTTTTTTTATAATAAAGTTTAGATATCATAAAGTATTAAGTGATATAATCAAAAATAGAAGAATAAATTGGAGATTTTTATGCAATTAAGAGAAAATGATAAAAGAACAGGATATATAAGATTTTCAGGGACAGAGATAAGTTTAGCTGCTTCTATGCTAGATAAGATATCAACAACTATGGATATCTTATACTATCTTATGAGTAGAGGAGAAGAGAGAGCTTTTGTTATCATGTTGTTGTCTGCTAAATGTGATAAAATAACTGAACTGCTTTCTGGAGAAAAAAGAGATACAGATATGCTTTTTGAAATAGATAAAGAAAAAGGTATATATACGATTATATGTCAAGATACTAAAGTAGATGGTGGATATAGATTTGCAGAAAGAATAATGAAAAAACTTTTAAATAATAATGCCAAAGATATATACCTAACAGAACTAGAGGTTAAAACAACAAAATATGATATCAAATATATTATTTTTAAACTTATAGAGATGCATATAAAAGCAAAAATCGATCAAAAAGAGCATGAGATAGTTTTTAGTAGTATAAATTAAGCATTTTAAAAGTATCTTTAAAGTAAAATCGCGTTCAAAATAAACTTGTCATAGAAACAAGCTATATATGAAGGAATAGTAGAATGAAAAGAACATACCAACCACACAACACACCAAGAAAAAGAACTCACGGGTTTAGAACTAGAATGAAGAGTAAAAACGGAAGAAAAGTTATCTCTGCTAGAAGAGCAAAAGGTAGAAAAAGATTAGCAGTATAATTTAGAGGATACTGTTATTAGCCAGATAAAACACTTCACCCGATTGAGAACCAATCGGGAGTTTTCTACGATATATAATCACGCCACAAAAAGTTGGCATACTCCATATTTTGTACTTTTTTATAAACAATCAGACTCTTTTAAAGTTGCATTTGTTGCTAGCAAAAAGATAGGTAATGCTGTAGCTAGAAATCGTGCTAAGAGATTACTAAGAGCAAACTTTATCTCTATATGTGATGAATTAAGTAAAGGTTCTTATATATTTGTAGCAAAAAAAGCTATTTTGGATGAAGAATTTACAAAAATACACAAAACATTCAAATATACACTCAAAAAAGTGGGTGCATTAAAACAGATTTAACACATTTGTGACTATACTAACACATTTAAATTACTACACTATTAAATCGAGGTAAGACATTGGAACAACAAGACTTAAACAAACGACTCATTTTGGCATTTGTGCTATCATTTTTGGTTTTTGTAGGCTATAGTTATCTTTTTCAAAAGCCACAAGATATAAATCAAACAAAAACAACGGTTACAAATAGTAACTCTTCACCACAAGCTCCAGCGATAAAAAGTGATAAATCAACACCAGATAAATCTGTAGTTAATAAGCAGCAGGCTACTAGTAGTGAACCAATACTTTTGACTATACACTCACATAGCTACAAGATAACTATAGATTCACTTGGTAGGATAGCACAGTATGAACTTCTTGAAGATAAGTATAAAACAAAAGATGGTAAAAATCTTCAAATTCTTGGTGCAAAAGAGACTAAGCCTTTAGAGATTAGATTTAGTGATAGTGTTATAAACCATGAAGCATTTACAACTCCTTATAGTTATAGTGGAGATGTAAATCTGGATGCAACATCTAAAGCACAAACTATAACATTGACACAAAAGTTATCAAAAGTTACTGTAACAAAAACTATCACTATAAAACCAGATGGTTCATATACATTGGATGTAAAAACATCATCTCCTGTAGCTTATTTTATCACACCTGGGCATAGACCTATGGCTGATAGTTCGAGATATATGCTAGTAAGAGGTGCTTTGATAAAGACCAAAGATGGTGTTATCAAAACTATAGAAGATGGAGATGCTAAAGGTGATGAAGTATTTAAAGATGCTGTACTTGCATCAGCTTTTGATAGATATGTAGCAACTATGTTTTATAACTTTAAAGAGGGTATGAATGTATCTATTTTAAAAGTAGAGAATGATAATCCACTCATATTTGTAGAGGGTAAACAAAATCTTCAATTAGGTGGATATATAGGTCCAAAAGAGCATAATATCTTAGCAGCTATCAATCCTGAGCTTACAGATGCTATAGAATTTGGTTGGTTTACATTTTTATCAAAACCATTTTTCCATATACTTTTAGCTATATATAATGCTATAGGTAACTGGGGATGGGCTATCATCATCTTTACACTACTTGTAAAACTTGTGCTTTTCCCACTATCATACAAAGGTATGATGTCTATGCAAAAGCTTAAAGACTTGGCACCTAAGATGAAAGAACTTAAAGAAAAGTACAAAGATGATCCAGCTAAGATGAATATGAAAATGATGGAAATGTATAAAAAACATAATGTAAATCCTATGGGTGGATGTTTGCCTATGTTGTTACAAATCCCTGTATTTTTCGCACTTTATCGTGTGCTTTTAAATGCTGATGAGCTTCAAGGTGCTCCTTGGATAAGTGGTTGGATAGACAATCTTGCAGTTGCAGATCCATACTATATCCTACCTATTTTGATGGGTGCATCTATGTGGTTCCAACAAAAAATCACACCAAACAACTTCACTGACCCTATGCAAGAGAAGATATTTAAGTGGTTCCCTGTAGGTATGGCTTTGATGTTTATTATTATGCCTTTCCCATCAGGACTTGTATTGTATTGGGTAGTAAACAACCTATTTACAATAGGACAACAATATGTTATAAATAAAGCATATGCAAAACATAAAGAAGCAGCAAAACATCATAAAGGATAGTATATGAAAAAAGTTGAAGCAGATACTCTTGAAGAAGCGTATCAAAAAGCTGCGACATTTCTTAAATGCTCTATCACAGAAATGCAGTATGAAGTTATCCAATATCCTTCAAAAGGGATATTGGGACTTTTTAGAAAAAAAGCGATTATCATTGCATCTTGTAAAGATAAAAACGAATTATCTAAAGATGTAGTAGAAGAACAACTATCAACTACACCTTCATCTATATCTGATAAAAAAGAGACTGGTGATATACAAGAAGATACCACAACAGTAGAAGAAGTAGTAGCCAAAGAGATAGTAGATGAGATACAACAAACTAGTCAAGATTTAAAAGTCGTCAATGATACAGTTTTAGATAACTTTTTTGTTGAAAAGAACAATACTACAGATGAGGATGAAGAGTCTGTAGAATATGAACAAAATATCAATAAAGAGTTATCTATACTTATAGAGAGTCAATTAAAAAAACTTATAGAAGTATCTTGTTTTGATATAGATGTTGTAGAAGTTGATGTTATTGATAAGACAGCTTATATATTTATGGATGGTGAAGATGCTGCTTTGCTTATAGGTAAAGAAGGGTATAGATACAATGCACTTTCATATATGCTATTTAACTGGTTAAACTCAAAATATGAGCTTTATATTAAGCTTGAGATAGCTGAGTTTATCTCTTCTCAAAAAGAGATGATAAAAAACTATATCAAACCTGTTATAGAACAAGTACATTCAAAAGGTAGAGCAAAAACTAGATTTTTAGATGGGATACTTGTTCAGTTGGCATTAGAAGAGTTAAGAGAAGAGTTCCCTGATAAGTATGTAGCGATAAAAACAGCCAAAAATGGTAAAAAGTTTGTCGTTATCAATGAGTTTAACAAAAAAAATAATGCATAATACCATAGCCGCTATAGCCACAGCTACTGGAGTTTCATCTATCTCTATCATAAGAGTGAGTGGAGATGGTGCTTACTCTATAGCACAAAAGATAACTAAACTACAACAACTAACTCCAAGATATGCACATCTTAGTTCTATATACAATAAAGATGATGAACTTATAGATCAAGCTATAGTGATATACTTTAAATCTCCATATAGTTTCACAGGAGAAGATATAGTTGAGTTTCAGTGTCATGGTGGACTTATCGTAGCACAAGAGATACTAGATAGTGTTTTAGCTTGTGGTGCTAGATTGGCAGAAGCTGGAGAGTTTAGTAAAAGAGCTTTTTTAAATGGCAAGATAGACCTTAGTGAAGCAGAAGCTATAAGTAAACTTATAGAAGCAAAAAGCAGTGATGCTGCTAAGATATTAGCTAAACAAATCAAAGGTGAATTAAAGAGATTTGTAGAAGATAGTAGAGATGCTTTACTCAAAGTGATGGCATACTCTGAAGTAATGATAGATTATGCTGAAGAGGATATCCCAAAAGATGTCATAGAGAGTATATCATCTCAACTAGATAAACTTGTCAAACAGATTGATAATCTTGTAGAGGTAAGCTATAGAAGAAGAGGGCTTATAGAGGGTTTCAAAGTAGCTATAATAGGTAAGCCAAATGTGGGTAAGAGTTCACTTCTAAACTCTCTTTTAGCATATGATAGAGCAATAGTAAGTGATATAGCAGGTACTACAAGAGATACGATAGAAGAGCAGATAAGGATAGGATCTCACATCATAAGACTTGTAGATACAGCAGGGATTAGAGAATCAAACGATACTATAGAAAAGATAGGTATCCAAAAATCTTTAGAGTCACTAAATGAGTCTGATATCATCATCGCACTTTTTGATGCTTCAAGAGAGTTTGATGATGAGGATGAAAATATATTGCAAATGTTGCAAAATACAAAAGATAAGTATATCATAGTAGCTATAAATAAGATAGATTTGCCAAGAGTGATAGATAGTTCAAAACTTAGTATTTATAATCCTATAGAAGTTAGTGTAAAAAGAGGATTTCAAGAGCTTACAAAAAGGCTAGAAGAGATACTAGATAGTATAGGTGAGGGTGATGAGTTGATGCTGGTTTCTACTAGACAGATAGAAGCAGTCAAGAAAACAAAAGAGGCTATTTTGTTAGCAAAAGAGCCTTTGGTTAATGAAGAGTTAGAGTTTTTTTCGTATCATATACAAGATGCACTACAAGCCATATCTTCTATATCCAAACCGTACAATAATGAAGAGATTTTAGATAAGATGTTTGGTGAATTTTGTTTAGGAAAATAGATGGATTTTGATACAGACAATATAGAACTTTATGTTATAATCTTTTTAATTGTATTTCTTTTGTGGTTTATTAGAAATACTATCAAGTTTTATTATAATGAAAAGAAAAGAGTTAAAAGGCTACATAAATTTGCCAAAGAGGGTGAAGTCGAGTCTCAGATAGCTTTGGGTGAACATTACCAAAAAGGTAAAGTTGTAAAAAAAAGTTGTGATAGAGCAGCTTATTGGTATAACAGAGCTGCCTTAAGTGGTGATGATGAAGCCAAAGGGTATCTGGAAAAATTTTTAGATAAAAAAAGAGGAAAAAAATGTTAAAAGTATCCAAAATTGTTCTTTTTGTAGTATTCTCTTTTATACTTATAGGATGTGTTGACCCTGAAGTTCCATTGCCACAACATAGTAATAGTTCAAATGGTAACTTTATAAGCAATAGTCTAAATGACTGGGCAACTCAGACCAATGTTGAAGAGGAAGAAAATATAGATATAAGTGATATAGACCAAGAGTTGAGTGAAACAGATATGACTACACTAGAAAACTCATCTCAAAAAGTTGAAAGAATTCCATTCCCTGCAAAAGAGTATGCAAGACTTCCAAGAAGTGGTAAAGGTACGATAGAAGGAGATGTATATCTTGTAGATGTGTATGGAGATAAGGTTTATGGTAAAAATACAAGATTGTATCTCAATCCTATAACAAGCTACTCAAATCAATGGTATAAAGAGAGTTATATAAAAGGTCAAAAAATGACAGAACCAGACTCTAGGCTATTTAACTATCTTAGATTTACTGCTAGTGATGGTACTGGGCATTTTGCATTTTATGGAGTACCAAGTGGTAGTTACTATCTTATAGGTACAGTATCGTGTGGTGTTGAGTGTGGGTATGAGAGTCCTAAAAACATAAGAGTAGCTACTAAAGTTACAGTAAAAGGTAATCAAGTAGTACATAAAGATTTGTATAGACAAATCAGCCAATAAAAGAGTACAATGGCAAAAAGAAAAAACAAATACAGAATAAAGTTAAACAACAAAATACGAGAGTATTTTAATGGTTTGTCTTTTGAAGATGGGATTACAACTTTAGATGATGATAAGCTTTTAGAGTTGGCTATGATTTTGGAGTTGGATGTATCTAACTTCAGTCGTGATGAGCTTATCAAAACTCTTAGAAGGGTGTGGAGTCAAGATGGTATCAAAGCTAGAGAGCTTATCGTTACATACTTGACTCAACCATATAAAGCGATAGTAAAAAACAGAGATAAACCTACCAACAAAGTAGAAAAGATAGTAGATATACTATCAAACATACCACATACTCCAGCAGAACAAGAGTTAATACTTCAGTCATTTATAGATACCAAAGAGTCAAAAATCACTCCACAAAAAGTACAAAATAAACTCTCATATATAAGACATAAACAACAGGTCAATAAACTTCAAAAAGCTTTAAAAATTGAGTTTGATTCTATGGATAGATTTTCTTTCTATCATAGTTTTAAGTTTATGTGTCAAGAGTATGATTTTACTAAGCAGTTATTATGTGTGAGTGATAGTGTGGATTTGGATGAGCTTTTGAAAGTTGAGTTTGATAAAGCTATATCGATATTGCAAAAACTCAAAGATGAGATCGTTCAAAAGACTCAAAATGATATAGATAAGTTTTTACAAACACTCAAAACTACTCAGCATAGATACTTAACACAACAGCAAATGTTTAATGCTTTAAAGTCTATGCAACCTGATGTATGGGTAGATCATGCACCTTTGGGGTTTGAGATAGTAGAGTCTATCATTAAAAATATCAACCCCAAATATTATCTGATAGAAAGTAGTGATCATTTTGTCATCCAAAAAAATAAAATCTATCAACTTTTTGGTGAAGATATATCGTATGAGTTATCTGTAAGTTATGAAAAATCATATATATATCATCTTATATGGGTACAAAGTGATTTGCCAATAGCACAAGACTTTTCTGCCCAAAATGCTAAGCTTATAGCACATTTTGAGAATGCATTAGATGAGTTGCTAGATGAGATGAAAGAGATGAGTTTGAAGCTTGATTTGGATGATAGTGTATATCATGAGTATATCTTGCAATTTATCAAACCACAGATAATCTCATCAAATACTCTAAAACTAAAAGACAAAACAAAAAGACGAATTTTATTTCATTTTGGTGATTATCTTCAACCACTGCTTGAGAAACAAAAAAGAGAAGAGTTACTTGCAAAAACTATCCGTGATTTTAAAAACCTTTTCCCACTAGCAAGAAGCTTAAACAGAGAGATACTCTTTCATGTAGGTCCTACAAACTCAGGAAAAACATACTCAGCACTTCAAGAACTCAAAAATGCCACAACAGGCTACTACTTGGCACCTTTAAGGCTTTTGGCATTAGAGGGTTATGAAAATTTAAAAGAAGATGGTATATCTATATCTCTTATCACTGGTGAAGAAGAGATTATCGATGAAGAGTCCACTCATATAAGTTCTACTATCGAGATGATGAATGCTAGTGTAGATGTAGATGTGTGTGTGATAGATGAGATACAAATGATAGCAGATAGAGATAGAGGATGGGCATGGGCAAATGCACTTATAGGTGCACCAGCAAAAAAGGTTATCCTAACAGGTTCACTAGATGCATTAGATGCTATAGTAGAGTTGTGTGACTATTTGCAAGAGGATTTGAAGATAGTACATTTTGAAAGAAAAAATGAGTTAGAAGTACTGCACTATCCTATATCACTAAATCAAGTAGAGCCTAAGAGTGCTATTGTGGCTTTTTCTCGTAAAGAGGTTTTATCTATCAAACAAGAACTCTCAAAGACACACAGAGTATCTGTAGTTTATGGTAACTTATCTCCAGAAGTTAGAAGAGAAGAGGCTAGGAAGTTTAGAGAAGGTGAGAGTGATGTTTTGGTAGCTACAGATGCTATATCTATGGGGTTAAACTTACCTATCAAAACGATACTTTTTGCAAAAGACAACAAATTTGATGGTCTTAGAAGAAGAGAGTTACTACCTAGTGAAGTGTTACAAATAGCAGGTAGAGCTGGTAGATATGGTATCGAAGAGAAAGGGTTTGTAGGTGCTTTAGATAGTGTAACACTACAAAATATAGATAGGATTTTTCATACACCACTTAGTGATATAAAACTACCTGTATCTGTCATGGCTAGTTTGGAGCATGTGATGTTGATAGGCGAGATATTAGAAACCAACAACATAAGTATCATACTTAACTTTTTTGCTGACAATATGGAGTTTGATGGTCCTTTTGTAGCAGCAAATTTAGAAGGGATGTTAGAGATAGCATCTATAGTAGATGAGTATGCTTTGGATTTGAGAACAAAATACTTCTTAAGTTGTGCCCCTGCTAGTATATCATCTCCTTATATTGAGTCTGTATTTCATCGTTATATCAGACAGATAGAAGCTGGGCAAAAAGTACTTTATATACCACCTAGAGATTTGCCAAAGTTTGCACATACCAATGAGATGCTACTAAATGCTGAAGATAGAGTACGAGAGATCTCTTTGTACCTATGGCTTAGTTTCAAGTTTCCAGATTTGTTTGAAGATACACAAAAAGCTATCGAAGCTAGATATAAACTAAACAAATATATCGAAAACTCTTTACAAAATGCACACTTTACCAAAAAGTGTAGAAAGTGTGGTAAAGTTTTGGACTTTTCTTACAAATTTTCTATCTGTGATGAGTGCCACTTGAAAGCTAGACGGGGTGCTAGAGGTTATCGTAAGTATAGGAGATAACTAAGCTATATTATGATAATCTAAACAAATTATTTATTTGTGAGGGATTTGTTTGCAAAGATTAGAAAATATAAAAAAAGCAGGGTTTATTCTCAAGCCAAATGACCCTGAGATTAGAACACTTTATGAGAAGATAAAAGCTAGTTTCAATGCTAAAGGTATAGAGGTTTTTATCGCATCCAAATCAGCTTCTATGATAGGTGTAAAAGGTGTTGAGTTTGAGTGGATGTGTGAAAATGTGGATTTTTTAGTATCTCTTGGTGGTGATGGGACGCTTCTATCTCTTGTAAGAAGAAGTTATGGCTACAATAAACCAGTACTTGGGATAAATGCAGGAAATTTGGGATTTTTAGCAGATATTCGTATAGATGATGTAGATAACTTTTTACTCAATCTTTTAGATGGTAACTATCGTATAGATGAGAGGATGATGATAGAGGGTTATATACTCAAAGAAGATGGGGACAAAAAAGAGTTTTTTGCCTTCAATGATGTGGTGATAACTCGTCCTGCTATAGCAAAGATGGCTAAGATAAATGCTTCTATAGATGGAGAGTGGTTCAACACATACAGAGGTGATGGGCTTATCATATCTACACCAACAGGTTCTACAGCATACAACTTGGCAGTTGGTGGACCTATCATGTATCCACTAACTCAAGCTTTTATCATGTCACCTATATCAGCACACTCACTTACACAAAGACCTTTGGTTGTTCCAGCTGACTTTACCATAGAGTTAAACTCACCAGATAACAGAGTCATAGCTATGATAGATGGTCAAGATGATTATCAGATGCAAACAGGTGATATTTTGGTCATCAAAGGTGCAAAAAGAGGTGCGAAACTTCTTCATAGAGTTGAGAGAGATTACTTTAGAGTGCTTAAAGAGAAACTATCTTGGGGAGAAGAGAGTTGATACAAAGAGTATATCTAAAAGAGTTACTCTCATTTGCAGAGGTTGAGTTAGAGTTTGATGACTCTTTAGTAGTTTTTAGTGGTCCTAGTGGTGCTGGTAAGTCACTTTTGATGTCAGCTATCTTATCATCCTTTGGGTATAACTCATCTACCAATGCATCACTATGTGAAGTAACTTTGAAAAAACCTACAAAACTGAAACTAGAAGCTTTTGAGTTGGATGATGAAGTGGTTATCAAATCCATCAAAAAAGAGAAGTTAAGATACTTTCTAAATGCCCAAAGTATATCCAAAAAGCTACTTCAAGATAGTTTCAAACCATTTGTTAGATACTTGAGCATACGAGATAGTAAAGAGTTTGATACCAATATGCTACTTGACACTATAGATAACTACATCATATCACAAGATAAAAGTTACAAAAAGCTTTTAAAAGAGTACAAAAAAAGATACAGTGTATATAAGAGTAGAGTAGATGAGTTAAATGCTATCAAGCAAGATGAAGCTAAGATAAAAGATATGATAGAGTTTGCCAAGTTTGAGATAGAAAAGATTGAGAGTATCAACCCCAAAGAGGATGAGTTAGAAGAGTTACTAAAGATAAAGCATCAACTCTCTCGTGTAGATAAAATAAAAGATGCTATCTCAAAAGCTAGTGGAGTGTTTGAGTTTGAACAAGCCATTTATGATGTATATACTCTACTAGATAAAGATACAAGCTTGATAGATGAGTTGTTCAACCAGCTAAAAGCAGATTTTGAAGATAGTGATATACTACTAGAGTCTTTAGAAGATATAGATATAGAAGAGGTACTTAATAGACTAGGCGAACTTACAGAACTTCAAAACCGATATGGTTCTATCGTAGAAGCTTTGAAGTATAAAGAACAAAAAACCATAGAGTTACAAAAGTATCAAAATATCACCAAAGATAAATCAATGCTAGAAAACTTTATAGCTATGGAGTACAATGAACTATATATCCTAGCATCAAAACTAAGCAGTTTGAGAGTACGATATGCCAAAGAGTTAGAAGAGTTGTTATACGAGTATTTACAGGTACTAAAGATTTCAAAACTAAACTTCATCATCACAAAAAGTACTACACTTTTAAGTAATGGTATAGATATGGTAGATATATCGTTGCAAGGCTCTTCCATAGATACTTTAAGTGGTGGTGAGTTCAACCGTGTAAGATTGGCTTTGATGGCAGTATCTACACCACAAAGTAGCAAAAAAGAGGGTGTACTGATATTAGATGAGATAGATGCCAATGTAAGTGGTGATGAGTCCATAGCTATAGCCAACCTTATAGCCAAACTATCATCCACTTATCAAGTTTTTGCTATATCTCACCAACCACACTTAGCTTCAAAAGCAACACAACACATAGCAGTATATAAAAAGGATAATACAAGCTATGCACAAGTGCTAGATACACAAGCAAGAGTAGATGAGATAAGTAGAATCATAGCAGGAGAAAAACCTACAACTCAAGCTGTAGAGTTTGCTAGAGATTTGTTAGGAGTATCATAAATGTCATATACCAAAAACATAAGTTTTTTGTGTGCTATGTGCTTACTTGGTGGTTGTGGTAGTAGTAGCGATAGTACGACTACCACAACAACACCCATATCTTCTAGTGATAAATTGACTATCAATTATACAGAAGATATACAAGCCAATATATCCAATCCTGATAGGGGATTTTATGATGCTACTTATGAGTTAGAAAAAAACAGTAGTTACAATATCTTTGAAAATACACTATCGAATGGATATACACTTGTATATGCATCTATAAACTTGCAAGAGTATAACGATACAAAGGTACTTCCTGATGAGATATTAAATAATATTACAAAAAATTTAAGTGATGCTAATCGTAGTGGTATTCATATGGTATTTCGTATAAAGTATCGTTCATCTGTAGATAGTTATGATGCTTCAAAAGAGATCATAATGAGTCATTTATCACAACTAAAACCTATACTTCAAACATATAAAGATACTATATCTGTAGTACAGGCAGGTTTGATAGGTGCATGGGGCGAGTGGCACAGTTTTAGTGGTGATTTTGCAGATACAAACAGTAGTTATCTATCTAACAGAAAAGATATGCTCTTAGCTTGGAGTGATATATTTCCAGATAAATATATACAGATAAGAACACCTATGCATAAAGAACAGCTTTTAGGGGCAGGTGGAGAGTATGGCGATGAATCAACTGAAGGTGAGATAACACAAGATATTGCTTTTAGTGATGATATAAGGGCTAAAGTAGGGTATCACAATGACTGCTTTTTATCAAACCAAACAGATATGGGAACATATAGCCAAGATGATATAGAGTTTTGGAAAAGCTATGTAGCCAATGATACACTATATGCACCTATAGGTGGTGAGAGTTGTGGTATAGGAGATGATGAGGATGCTAAGCTTTCAGATTGTGATAATGCCTTAGAAGAGTTAAAAACTATGAGATACTCATTTTTAAATGATGTTTATCATCCTGATGTATTATCCAAATGGAAAGAGCAGGGATGTTATGATATTATAAAATATAACCTAGGTTATAGGATAGTAGCTGAT
>Ga0256843_1001461_pt1 | contig 18668 bp, 17 predicted proteins | sample AlvinellametaG_FD_191572 | JGI IMG/M metagenome (GOLD analysis project Ga0256843, IMG submission 191572) | Pompeii worm associated microbial communities from hydrothermal vent at the East Pacific Rise, Pacific Ocean - Alvinella | ecosystem: Host-associated > Annelida > Integument > Unclassified ... | reverse complement strand
GACAGTTTGCCTGAACTGCATCAAAACCTTTACCCATCTTGATCTCATATGAGATATATGGTACTTCAATGTCCCCTTTTACCTGTGCAAAAAGTGAACCAGCTGCTAACAAACTTAGTAATACTATCTTTTTCATTATACTTCCTTACACAACTTCTACAGTAACTTCATCGATACCGTTATATTTATAACCACCATGGTTCCAGCCAATATCTTTAGCAAATGGTTGCTCTTCACCTAATCGATTGACTGCTTTTGCCATAAATGTTAGTTTGCCATAATCTACTGGTTTGTATGCATATCTAAACTCAGTATAAGCATAACGACCATGCTCTTGTTTTAACTCAGCTTTATCCCAAGTTTTACCACCATCAACAGAGACAAATACATCTCTAATACCTGTTCCATCATCAAAAGCAACACCACGAACAACTACATGAGAGTTATGATAAACCTTCATACCATTTTCAGGGTAACCGATGATAGATTTTACATTCATTGTAGTGATTGGTTTTGTTGGTTTGAACTTATGCTCTGGTGTTTCACACTCACACTCATTATCTGGTACACGGTAAGCAACATCCATAAAGAAAAGAGATTTGTACTTATCTGTTACTGTAATGTGACTGAGCATTTTTACCCAACTGTCTGAGTAGTAACCAGGAATAACAAGACGAAGCGGATAGCCATTTAAGTATGGAAGATCTTCACCATTCATTTCGTACGCTACGATAACATGATCATCAAGCTCTTCAACTTCAAGCTCACGCACAAAGTTTGGTGTCTCATAGTAAGCAGCATTGTCTTTACCATTAAATCCAATCCAGTGTGCATCTTTTTTAAGACCGGCTTTGTTTAGGATGTCACGAAGGCGAACACCCTTCCATTTAGCACAACCCATAGCACCACTTCCCCACTGGATACCACCGGCAATCGGATCAAATGCAGAACGGCTGTTACCACCACACTGTAAAACAGCAGTAACTTCTACTTGTTCGAAATCATTTTTAAGTTCATTGAGTGTAATCTCTATCTCATTCTCTACTAAACCATCAATTTTTATCTTGTAAGTATCTGGATCGATGTGTGTTGGAATATCTGGAAGGTGCCAACGAACAAAAAATTCATCATTTTCTGTTATACCTCTTGCAAATGTACTTCTAGGTGATTCTAAAAGAGGTGGCCTATCAGAATAAGTAATAAGTGGACGTTTTTCAGGAAAAGCCAACGCTGCTACTTTTCTGTCATCTCTTGGCTGATGCGTTTCCCCCGCAGACAAGTTTGTAGAACCAAGAACTGCAACTGATGCAGCTAATGAAGTTTTAAAAAACTCTCTTCTTTTCATAAGTTTTCCTTATAATTGTTTAATATGTGTTTTATTATATCAATTTATTTTTAAATAGACTTAAATACCCAATATTAGCTGTTTGTTTACAGTGTAAATAGTTTTTATTATAATATTTCATTAACAATCTTATAAGGCAAGGAAATCTCATTATGTTGAAAAAAATCCCATGGTGGCTAGGTGGAATTTTAATGGCACTGTTGCTACTTTTTACTTTCTCAGTTTTTGGAGCAAACAGACCCATAGGTGCATCTACATACGTGCCCTACTTTGCAGGAATCATTTTTGATTTAGACCCTGAAAAATACACTTACCTAAAAGAGATTCACAATCCTGGTTCATGGGAAGGTGTTATGCTTCTTGGTGTTTTAGTAGGTGCATTTTTAAATGCAGTTTTTGTTACAAAAACTTTTGGTTTTACAGTGGTACCAGCTGCTTGGAAAAAGTATAAAAACGACTCTGTGGCATCTCGCCTTTTTTGGAGTTTTGTAGGAGGTTTCTTACTTATCATCGGTGCTCGTCTTGCGGGTGGATGTACAAGTGGTCACTTTCTTAGTGGTATGACACAGACTGCTTTTAGTAGTATGATCTTTGGTGCTGTTGTTATGGGAGCACTCATTGTAACAGGTAAACTCTTTTACAAGGAGAGAAAATAATGATGTACGATAAAGATACAGGAATGATCGATAGAATCCTGAGTATGTTTGCAACAGTACAAGATGAGGGCCACGGTTCAGTACTTTTAGTATTTTTAATAGGTGTCGTTTTTGGTTCTATCATCCAATACACAAAAGTACATAAGTTTGAAAAAATCGCTGGTTTTTCTATGCTAAAAGATACTGTAGTTCCTAAGATGCTTTTCTTAGCAATTGGGCTTGCAAGTATCGGGCTTTATTTTATGATTGAAGCTGGTCTTGCTTCTTACCACTTAAAACCTATCATGCTTGGTGGGCTTATCATCGGTGGTACTATTTTTGGTATTGCTATGGCTATCTTTGGTAAGTGTCCAGGAACTGGCCCTATCTCTGTAGCAGAGGGGCGCATCGACATTATGGTAGGTGCAATTGGTGGAATCTTAGGTGGACTTGTCTTTACTGTTTACTATGATCAGTTTAAGATGATTATGGGACCAAACCTAGGAAAACTCTCACTTACTCAGTACTTTGAAGGACATGAGTCACTTTCAGTACTTATCTTTGGTCTTGTTTTAGTGGCTATTAGCTTTGCTATTCCACTTATTGAAGAGACAGATGACAAAGACCCAGGCTACCAAGAGTAGCCTACTTTACCTCTATATACTGAGGCACTAAAGATTTTATCTTCTGATAGATCTTTTCAAAATCCGTGGAGTAGACTCTTGTTTCTCCTATGGATGTTATGAAGTTCGTATCTCGCTCCCAGCGAGGTACAAGATGCAGATGTATATGCTCTGCTATCCCTGCTCCTGCTGCAGCTCCTAGATTCATCCCTATATTTACAGCCTGTGCACCAAAACCCTCACGCAAAAGTCGTACACCCTTTTGAGCAAGTTCTGCCATATGCAGCCACACATCACTCTCTAGTGCTTCAAGCTTATCTGTATGTTTGTGAGGAATGATCATAAAGTGTCCAGGAGTGTATGGGTAGCGGTTCATCACTATAAAGCACTTCTCATCTCTGTAAAGTACATGCAGCTCTTCATCATCAGCTGCGTGAGTGCTAATGTGACAAAAGACACAACCCTCTATCTTTTTATCTTGTTTGACATACTCATCACGCCACGGAGCGTATAAAACATTGTTCATCTTCTTCCTTTATATAAATGCAAAGACTAAATCTGGAAACATTATAACAAGACCAAGCCCTAAAAGCTGTAAAAGTATAAAAGGGATGATTCCTTTGTAGATATCCATCGTCCCTACACTACTGCCCGCTGCACCTTTTAAAAAGAAAAGTGAGAGCCCAAACGGCGGTGTCAAGAAAGAGGCTTGAAGGTTCATCGCAATAAGCACAGCAAACCAGATAGGATCAATCCCAAAGGCTTCCATTACCGGTACCAAGATAGGCACGATGATGAAGCTTATCTCTATAAAGTCAATAAAAAAACCGAGTATAAAGATAGCCAGCATCGCCACCCCTATAAAGACCCACACATCACCGATATCTTGTGAAAAAAACTCAAGAATCATATCTGTTCCGCCAAGCTCATTAAAGACAAGACTAAAGGCTGTCGCTCCGATGAGTATCATAAAGATCATACCACTAAGCTTCATCGTCTCAAAAAGTGCGTAGCGCAGCATATCGCGTGAGAGTGTTTTGTTGATAAGTGCAAGAATGAGTCCGCCAAAAACACCAAAAGCAGCTGACTCTGTCGGTGAAGCTATACCCATAAAGATACTGCCAAGAACTGCTATCATCAGCAGTAGTGGAGGAACAATGGCTGCTATTATCTCAAAGAATGATACCTTCACATCACTTACCAGTGCAGGAGCATCCTCTTTGTTGATAAATGCGCGAATAAGAATGTATGTGATATAAAGCCCAACAAGTACAAGACCTGGAAGCACTGCACCCATAAAGAGCTCACCAACACTCACACTCATCACATCACCCAAAACTATCAAGATGATAGAAGGAGGTATGATCTGCCCAAGCGTTCCACTCGCTGCAATAGTTCCACTTGCCAGCCCTTTGTTGTACCCTGCTTGTAGCATCAAAGGAAGTGCAATGACACTCATCATAACAACACTAGCAGAGACGATCCCTGTAGAGGCTGCAAGTATGGCCCCAACAAGTACAACACTCACCCCAAGGCCACCACGCACACTCCCAAAGAGTCTGCTCATAGAAAGCAGCAGCTTCTCAGCCATACCAGACTTCTCTAAAATAAGCCCCATCATAATAAAGAGCGGCACAGCCATCAAAGTAGTATTACTCATAATGCCATAGATACGAAACGGCAAAATATTAAAGACCTCAAAACCAATCTCAGGTGTAAAAAAAGCAAAGATCATCGCCACACCACCAAAAGCAAAGGCAACCGGTACACCAAAGAGCAAAAGAAGCAGTGCTACTAAAAACATAATAAGTGCTATCATAGTGCCCTCCACTCTTGAATGTCACCAACTAGTTCTTTTATCGCCTGCAGCACTAAAAGTACAAAGCCAAGGGGCATCAAAGACTTCACTATCCAGCGAGATCCAAGACCACCTGGGTCACTTGAGGCTTCATGCTGCAAGTAGCTCATCTCAACAAAGTTTATACCTATGTAGATGATTAAAAAAGAGAGCGGCAGTACAAAAAAGAGATAAGAGAGTATGTTAATGATGAGTTGTGTTTTACGTGAGAACTTCTCATAAAAGATATCTACTCTCACGTGAGCGTTTTGTCTAAGTGTATAAGCGATACTTAGAAGAATTACCACATCAAAGAAATGCCACTCAAGCTCTTGGAGTGCAGTTGAACCTGTAGCAAAAAAGTAACGCATAGAGGCATCGTATAAAATAAGCGCAACAAGTGCTACTAGAATAGCAGCTGTTATGTAAGCTGTAAATTGTGTAAATCTATCTATAAACTTTAGCAAAACACTCCCTTTTTAAAAGTAGTATTTTAACATAAGCCGCAGCGTATCTTCACCTTTTTTTCTTTTTGCTATCACTTTGTCTTTATAATCATACTTCAATAGTAACTGCAGATTTTGTTCAAGTCGAAAACCTTGCGCTATTTTAATGAGAAGCTGATCATCTCCAGAGTCATAGAGGCGTTGCGTGAGCTCTATATTTGTGTTAAAATCTTTATACTTATCAATATTTAGCCCTACACTGCCACCTATTCCGGCATGAAAACTACTGTTTTGATACAAAAGCGGATCTACTAAAAAGTAGATATATCCATACTCATTTCCCCAAGAGTACCCAGCTCCAACACTTGCAGTAAAAGCAGCCTTATCACTGAGATAATCATTATCCCAGCCTATATGAGTTCGCCATGAGAAGTTTTTAAAGAAGTTTGTTCTTTGTGCTATGGAGACGATAGAGATGATATCTGCTTTTTCAACTCTAAATGAGTCATTTGAATAGGAAAAGAGCAGATTCATAAACTCTATCTGCGTACCTCGTAAAAATCCATACCCAGAGTCTTCAAGGTCATGATAAGCCGGTCTAATACCTAAAAAAGTGATAGTCTCTCCATCTCGCTGCCCCACTCCAGCTTGTACTCTGACAGCTCTGTGCCCATCTACAGGGTTTGGCGGTGTTTGTATATCTAAAGGCTTACCGACACCCAGCTTTGCACGCTGCAATGTAATGGCATGAAAGAGTTTGAGATACTGCTCTTTTTTTACTTTTCCTTTAGAATATTGATACTCAAGATACTCTATGGCACTTTCAAAGATATAACGCTTCTGTTCAACTGAGATATTTTTATCTTGCATCACCTCTTTGGCTGTAATCTTTGCCTCTACGAGTTCAATAGGCAGTGCTAGATTTTTCTCATCGAGTAACTCTTCATATTTTAGAAGTTTTGTACGTTTTGATGGGCGATAGTGTTCACTTTTTACAATACCTACACCCTTTACAACATGAACGGTCTCTAAAGGTATGACATCATAAAAAAACTGCTCACGCAGATGCAGGTTTGGTCTTGCAGCTTCAATAAGCCAAAGCATATTGTATGAGCAGTTTTCTGTAAAGAAGTAGTAGTATGAGTTTGTCCCGTTAAGCTCCCAGATATGACGAAACATTCGAACAGTTTCTGCTTGACTAAGATCTAAGTCATACTCCCAGATATCCCTTTGTTCACTGTCACGGTACTCTTTTAACTTCTCATAATATGGCAAGAGTGAATAACGTCCATAATAACCACCAACAAGTCCTTTAATAGCAAATACCACACCATTTTCCGTATCTGCATTTGCATTGGCTGCATAATTTACTGCATAAGAGAGGAGTTTTGAGTGGTATGATGAGTTTATACGTAAAAAAGTATGTCCAAACATAGATGCCGGAGAGTTTATGTGTGCAGCTGGAAAGACCAGTGTAGTTGATTTTGGGTCAACTCTATCAAAAATCTTGTCATACTCACTACAAACAGCGCTAGGAAAGTCTGTAGCATTTAACTCTTTTTGTAGCCACGCATAACGAGCAGGAAATCTACAGATACTTGAGTTGTCATCTCTTTTCTCATCTAAAAAAAAGGCATCTAAGGTAGCTTCAAGCTCATGTTTTGGATTTGTAGCACCATCATCTGCAAAAAAGAAATTAGGATCATCAATTTCACTGACATTGTTGTCCATATGCAGCAGAATATGCCAGTAGTGTTTGTTATAGAGTTGAAGAGTATTTGCTTCGTTTTTATAATTTTGAGCACTGTTTGCTTCAAGATAAGAAGTGCTAAAAAGTATAAAAAAAATAAGATAGAAGAGTTTTATGATAAGACCTTATTAAAGAAGAGTAGTCTCACGCAGCTAGAGTGCGTGAGATAGAAATTACATTGCAGTTGTAGAAATATTATCTAGTACATCTGCCATCTCTACAGACTCAGAGCTGTAGATTTTGTTATAGTTAGCTTGCAATGCAGTGTTAAATGCAACTTTATCTTCAACTTTTAAAAGTTCAGCTAAAGTATCAAGTGATTCACCATGACCAGCAGCCATCTCTTTTGCTAAGATGTCCATGTTTGATGCAACAAATTCTGCTGCTCTTTCATTTAAAACAAGTTTAGTTTTTTTACATCCAGAAGTACCTGAAGTAATACCAAAAGTCTGGTTACCAGAAGTACCGTTTGTTGTTGCTTGAAGTGCAAGCATAACTGCTGAAGAATCATCTTTAATGATCATAGAACCAAGACCACAACCTGTTTGATTGTTTACTGTTGCGAATGCTCCCGTGCTAAGTGCAGCTACTGCTGCTAAGCTTACTAATAATTTTTTCATTTTTAGACCTTTATGTTTGTAAGATAAGTTATTGTAGAGTAACTAAGCTTAATTAATTCTGTTATTAAATGAAATTTGGTGCATCGTTTGCAAAAAGAATAATATCCCCTGCTTTTGTCTCTTTTGCGAGTAAATCAGTGAGTGCTGATTTATCTGCAAGGTAGTAGCTCTGTTTTACTTTGAGCTTCTTTTTAAAGAGATCTGCATTGAGTGAACCTGTTACGATTACTGTATCAAAAACTTCATTTATTGCATCGATTAGCTTTTCATTGAGCTCATCAGAACTCTCAACAAGTCCCGGTGTAACAATAACTTTGTTCCCATTATGGAGTGAGCATAGACGCACGCCCTCAAGCATACCATCAATGTTTCCATTGTAACCATCATCGAGTATGATCTTACCACCCGCTTTGATGATCTGGAGTCTATGCTCAACTGGCTCTAGTTTGGCTACTGCTTTTTGTATCTCTTCATTGCTCATACCAAACTCTTTGGCTATGCGTACAGCTACTGCTATATTCATCGTCTGAAAAGCACCCAAGACATCAGTATGGAGCTCTAACACTTCTCCGTCAATCTCTAGCTCAAAGTCTGTTCCATCAAGTGTAGCTTTGATATTTTTTATCTCATCACCAAAGAAAGTCACCTTCTCATGCGGCTCATCTGTTACAGAGGTATGAATAAATGCCTTTTGCAATCTTGGAGATTGCATAATCTCAAGCTTTGTTGCACGAATATTATCAAGGAACTTGAAGTACTCTATATGTGCAGCACCAATTTTTCCAACAACTACTATCTCAGGCTCTAAAAATGTAGTGATCTCATAGATATCCCCACGCTCACGCGCCCCTGCTTCACAAACATAAACCTCTACATCTTCATTGAGGTTGTTGTTTACATCGGCTACAATACCACCAAGAGTATTAACACTTCGTGGTGTTGCATAGACATTGAACTTGTGTGAGAGAATTTGTGCTACAAAGTTTTTAATGCTTGTCTTTCCATAGCTTCCTGTTATACATACACGCTTAAGGTCAGCCATTGAGGCGAGCTTTTTCTTTGCTTGACGCTTATAGACCATAAAGAGGTACTTTTCAATAAGAGTTGAGCCTATGTAAGCCATTGCAAGCGGTAAGAAAACACCATAAACTTCACAGGCATCTTTTAGTGTGCAGAGTATGTCTTGAAAAAGTGTCAAACCAAAAAGTAAAATCAAAAAGCGCTTCACACGCCAAGTAAGAACCAGCTTTTTATCGAGTCGTTTGTACCATACCAAAAGCCCCGGAATGTACGCAAATACAAAAAAGATAGTAAAGAACTTCCCTGTTGTATAGTAAGCTACAAAAGGGATGATAAAAAAGAGTATATGCCAGTGTGGTTTGTGATGCTTGAGTATTACACGATCTAGTTTATAACTGTACCACTGTAAGTTGGTAATAAGATACCACCCAAGTAGCATCACAAAAAGGATGTTTTGTACAAAGAGTATTAGTGTTTCGTATTTTTCCATTTAGTGTTCCAAACGTTTTAAAAAATTTTCTTCTATCTTGTGGGAGATATCAGCAGCATGCTGCATAAAGAAGTAGTGATCTCCATCGTAAACTTCTAACTTGCTATGTGGTAGCAGTGCTGCCATCTTTTTTGCAGAGTCAAGTGGTGTCGCTGTATCATCTTTACCCCAAAAGAGCAGTGCATCTCCTTCGTAAGCTCTAAAGTGATCATTAAAATCCTCATCGACAACATTTTTAAATGTTTGATACATAAACTCATTTAACTCTTTTGCATCTTCAGCAACAAAGAGTGAACGAAACTTTGTAAGTCCAAGAGATTTTAGAAGTTTAAAAAGGGCTATCTTACTTTTTACTTTGAGAGATTTTGCTCTTTTGATTCCAGCACTTGCAACAAGCACTAAGACCTCAGGCTCTAAAAGCAGTGCAACCTTACCACCAAAAGAGTGTCCAAGTACAATATCACAAGAGGCATTGAGCTCACGCAGCAACAGTGTCATTATCTCAGCCACATCCACTGTAGTCATTGCCATGGAAGCTGTAGAGTTTCCAAAACCAGGCAAATCAATATAGATATGCCTAAAACCATTCATATACTTTGAAAAACTCTGTTTCATTAAGTTTTTATTACTTCCCCAACCATGAAGGACAATCAAGTCAACCTTTTCTTGCGGGTTGATGATCTCATAGCTGATATCAAAAGTATGCTGCTTGTACTGAATGGTCTTTAAAGCCATTACTTTCCTTTGGCTTGTGAGATAGAGTGAATATACTCGTATGTCACCTTTGGACGTTTTGCGTGAGGCAGAGAGTTTGCCAAAGACTCTATCGCACTTGGGAAATCTTCAAAAAGATAGTTTGCCATAGAACCAGGAATAGGATTGATCTCATTTAAAAGTACCTCATCATTATGTACAAAGAAGTCACAACGAATGAGTGCACCTTCAAAAAGACCTGTATACACTTTGTCAAAATTTGCTTGCAGACGTTTTTCAAGTTCCGCAGAGATATCAGCTTTTAAGACCTGCTCAGAGCGTGAAAAGTCCATATATTTCTTCTCAAAATCTAAAAACTCCTCTTTATGCGGCTCTTCTACTATAGAGTGATGCATTACTCCATTGGCACAGTATCCAGCAAGATTGTACTCTTTAACACCCTCTAAAAACGGCTCGACCAAAACAACAGAGTCAAACTCAAAAGCAACATCAAGTGCATAGTCAAGTTCACTCTCATCTTTTACAATACTTACACCAATAGAGCTACCAAGACGAGCAGGTTTTATGATGATAGGGTATGGTGTTTTGATATCATTCATCTCACCTTTTTTAAGTACCTCATACGCTACACTCTTTACACCGATTGCATCACACAAGTATTTTGTATAGCGCTTATCATACGAAAATGTACATGCATCTACACGAGGACCTATATACTTAATAGAGTAAAAATCAAGAAGCGCTGCAATAGTTCCATCTTCACCGTCACTTCCGTGAATAAGATTCAGTACTGTCTCTTTATGCTCAACACTGCTACTGCCAAAGAGACCTTTTTTTGTCTCTACAAAAGCACCTTGTGATAAAGAGAGCTTTGGCATAGACTTATACTCACCCTTACTAAAAGTGATAGCCTTCATCTTTGCAGCATCTATCAAATAAAATTCATGCATCCCGTCACAAAAAATAAATTTCAAATCAAAATTTGAGAGTTTCTCTTTGAGTGTTATAGCACTGACAATACTAATCTCATGTTCAAAACTAGCACCGCCAAATAAAATGGTTAATTTCAATATATTTTTCCTTATCTTTAAATTATATAGTCTGTAAAAGTTTCAGTGCGCCTTTTACAAGGCTTGCTGTATCTTCACCCTCACATGCTGAGAGTGCTTTTGCAATTTTATCTTTTTTAAACCCAAGAGCTTCTAAAGCTTCAGCCGCTTCATTATAAGCCTGTGTTGCAGGAGAGCTGCTTTGTGTTTGGAGTATCTCTGTATCAAAACCACTAAGCTCTACCAAGATGCGCCCTGCACTCTTTGGACCAATACCTGGTACCTTTTGTACCGCTTTTACATCTTTGTTATTGAGCAGCGTTGCAAACTGCGCTGGTGTATAGGTTGAACATATTGCCATAGCAACCTTTGGCCCTACTCCGTTTATCTTGATAAGACGCTCAAAAAGCTTCTTCTCTGCACTGTTTGCAAAACCATAAAGAAGGTTTGCATCTTCACGTATAATCTGCGTTGTCAGCAGTGAGACTTCCTCTTTTGCAAGTGTACCAAATGTATGTAAAGAGATGAAAACCTCATAGACAATACCCTCAACATCGATATGTACAAATGTCGGCTCTTTATAAACTATTTTTCCTCGTAATCCTACTATCACCTTTTATACCTCTTCATTTAACGGACGAATAACATACTCGCCCTCATTTATTTCTACAAGTCCAAAGACCTGTTCTTTTGAGCCCTCAAGGGGTTTATATACAATATCTACAGGTGGATCAACCAACTTAAAATGCAGTTCATTGTAACCTACCCATTTATCTTTGTTAATAATTCTCGCATCAAATATATTGTCTTGAAATGATGCTGTTCTTGTTGTTAAAAGATTCAACTTCTCTTGCTTAATCTGATAATCTTCTTTTAAAACTTTTAGTTTCTCTTGCATATTTTGGAACTGTTTATACTTTTTAACAAAACTCTCTGGCATTTTTACACCGTTTTTTTGATAATGCAACAGACGTTTTTTAATCTCTAAAAACGCTTTCATCCCATCTTTAATAAATGTAGTATACTTTTTAATATCTCTTTTTAACTCACGTATCTCTGATTCAAGCTCTTTTATCTGTTCTTCATTCTCAAGAAGGGAATTTTTTGCATCACGACTCAAGAGTGGATCAATTGTAAAAATATTTTCGCTACCTATAAGTTTGTTGATCTCAATTTTACGTGAGGCAGTAGCTTTTACATGAGAAGCACAGATCTCTATCGAAACCTCTTTAGCATGGATTTGCCCACCAACAGCTTGCGTTACAGAAGCAAACTCTGCTTCTACTTCTCCATGTTCCAGTCGTGTTACATGCACTTTTTTCCCTATGGCTTTACCTTTGTGCACATTGATATCAAGTTCATCTGCTTTTACCAGTGCAGTTTTATGTGTCTGCCCACCAATCATCGCTTTTTTTGCTATTACTTTGGCATTGGAACCGACATTTCCTTCTATGACTATCTCTGAAACCTCAACAACCATACCAGTACCAACAGCATCTTTAATTGCATCAGCTTCTTTTACAGATATATTTACATCTGAATCAACACCACTCTGAATAGAACCTGTTGTTTTAAAACTGATCTCACCAACATCAACTTCATTTTTTATCAGATAGGTATTATTCTCAAATGCAATATAGCCATTCTCTTTGGCATAATATTTTATACTCTCTTCATCTTCTACTATACGAATCGTATCATCAATATGGAATGTAGGTTCATGTTTTACAACGGGCTCTTTTGGCTGCATATACTCACCACGACAATTTCTGCCTGGTTTACCCATCTTTGGCTTAATGTACTCGATGAGTAACTCACCCTCTTTGACACTCTGTATAAAACCACGCTCAGCATAATTAATACGTTCGTTTTCATCTAACTCTTGTTGTTTTTTTTCAAAATGCAGTATAAGTTCATCATCTCGTGTCGCTGTAGGTTCTATTCCTTGCGCTATTAAGTGTGTTTCACTTTTTTCTATCTCCAAAGACTCTGCAATCCGTACACGCGCTGCAAATTTGGAGATAAAAGAGGGAAGCATCTCATCAAAAATATCTATTAAGATACCTGCTCTGATTTTTTTACGGTTGATTATATCAAGCATATCATCTTCAATACGAGGAGTATAGCTTATCTTTGAGCCTTGTGCGATGCTAAGATAGACCTTGCACTTGGTCGCATTTGCACCTACGGCTGTTTTAAATTCACTGTACTCATCGGGAAGATCTTTTTTAGAGTATATCTCTATCTCGTAGGTCTGTTTTATCTGAAAGTTGGGGTTTAAAAGATACTCCTCTTGACATATCTCACATGTATCACCGATTTTGGCCTCTTCCCATTCACTCTCTTTACCATCTTCATTCATACGAGTGTATGTTTGCACCTCTAAAAGGTTGAAGTCTAAAAGTTCTGGTGCAATATCATAAGATTTAGCAAGTGAAAAAATCTCTTTGGCAACATTTTGTGTTCGAACAACTGTTGGACGAACTTTTTGAATGCTGGGTGCTTTTTTTGAAGAGCCAAATAGAGCCATCTTTTATCCATTCTTTATTTTATTGTCTAGATTTTAACCAAAGATTTGTTAAAATCTCGTAAAACTTATATCATATCGACAAAGAAGCCCATGTTTAAAGCCATTTTCACCAATAGTTTTGGTATTTTATTTTCTCGTATATTAGGATTTTTCAGAGACCTTTTGACTGCATCGGTTTTAGGGGCGAGTATCTACAGCGACATCTTTTTCATTGCATTTAAGCTACCAAATCTCTTTCGTCGTATCTTTGCAGAGGGTGCCTTTACGCAGGTCTTTATCCCTGCTTTTACCCGTAGCCGTCAAAAGGCGGTTTTTAGTGCGCATATCTTTGTCATCTTTCTCTCTATCATCTTACTGCTCACGCTACTTGTAAACCTACTTCCAGAGCTCTTTACAAAGCTCATAGCCACCGGTTTTGATGAGCATACTATAGCCATTGCAGCACCCTATGTAGCACTGAACTTCTGGTACCTGCCACTTATCTTTGCAGTTACCTTTATAGCAGCTCTTTTGCAGTATAAACACCACTTTGCCACAACAGCATACGCAACTGCCCTACTCAATCTCTCCCTTATAGCTGCGCTTTTACTGGCTAAAGGCGAAGATGAAGCAACTATTGTCTACTACCTTAGCTGGGGTGTTGTTGTTGGTGGGATATTGCAGCTTATCGCTCACGTACTGATGCTCTACAAGCTTGGGCTTTGCAAGATGCTTCTTGGTGGATTTGCCTACTTTAGGCTCAAAGCTGCAGCTATAAAAGAGGAGACCAAGAAGTTTCGTGCCAACTTCTTTCCTGCCATGTGGGGAAACTCTACAGCGCAAATTAGTGCCTTTTTAGACACCTTTTTAGCCTCTTTTTTAGTAACAGGTTCTATCTCTTACCTCTACTATGCAAACCGCATCTTTCAGCTCCCGCTAGCACTCTTTGCCATCGCCACATCGGTAGCGCTCTTTCCACGCGTGGCACGATACCTAAAGAACAACGATGAGACAAAAGCACTCCAAAATCTCGGTCGTGCCTTTTGGTTTTTAGCCTTCATCTTAACAGGTGCTACACTTGGTGGTATCATCCTCTCAGATGAGATAGTCAAACTGCTCTTTGAGCGTGGTGCTTTTGATGCAACAGACAGCCAAAACACAGCAGCAGTACTGCAGATGTATATGCTGGGGCTACTTCCTTTTGGGATGCAAAAGCTCTTTATTCTCTGGCTCTATGCAAAAGAGCTCCAAGGTAAAGCTGCTAAGATTGCTACTATCTCTCTTGGCGTCTACATCACTTTTGCACTTGCATTTATTCAGCCTTTTGGTGTGGCAGGACTTGCTCTTGCTTCGACACTTGGTGGTTTTGTAAGCCTCTTTTTTACACTCAAAATCTTTGGCTGGCAGAACTTTTTTGCTATACTTCGCTCACGCAAGCTGCTCTATTTGATAGTTGGCTCACTACTCTTTACTATACTCTTAGTAATACTCAAGGATATGATTCATGTTTATCTATGACTCTGTACAAAAAACTAAACGCAAATTTGAACCATTAGAAGATGGCAAGGTCACACTCTATGTCTGTGGACCAACGGTCTATGACGATGCACACCTCGGACATGCCAAATCTGCTCTTGTTTTTGACCTTTTAAATCGTGTTCTTCGTGCAAACGGCTATGAGGTGACATACGCTAGAAACATTACAGACATAGATGACAAAATCATCAAAAAAGCCATAGAGCAGCAAAAAGATATAAAATCCATTACCGACTTCTACACAGAAGCCTTTCACAAAGAGATGGAGGCCATTGGTGTAAAACGTCCAGACATTGAGCCAAAAGCAACAGAGTCCCTTGATGCGATGTATGCACTTATACAAAAGCTCATAGAGAGTGGACATGCATACCAGACAAGTGACGGTGATGTCTACTTTGATACACAAAGTGACAGCAAATACCTCTCACTCTCACACAGAGTCCAAGATGAAGATGAGCGTCAAGAGAGAGTAGAGAGCTCCAAAGAGAAAAAAAATCCGGCAGACTTTGCACTCTGGAAATCAGTCAAAGATGACTCAGTTACCTTTGAGTCTCCTTTTGGCAAAGGGCGTCCGGGATGGCACTTAGAGTGCTCGGCTATGATAGAGAAGCACCTCGCTTACAAAGACAAGCCATATGCCATCGACATTCACGGAGGTGGAGCAGACCTACTCTTTCCTCACCATGAAAACGAAGCGGCACAGACTCGCTGTGCAAGTTCTCATGAGCTGGCAAACTACTGGATGCACAACGGTTTTGTAACGATAAACGGTGAGAAGATGAGTAAATCTCTTGGCAACAGCTTCTTCTTAAAAGATGCACTGCGTGAGTATGATGGCGAAGTGTTGCGTTTTTATCTGCTAAGCACACACTACCGTAGTAACTTCAACTTCTCTACAGAAGACCTAGAAGCATCTAAAAAACGTCTTGACAAGCTCTACCGTCTTAAAAAACGCCTCTTTGGTCTTGCAGAAAATGAAGAAGAGACCACTTTTACAAAAGAGCTGCTAGCAGCGCTGAGTGATGATCTGAACATCTCTCAAGCACTCGCCCTCATTGATGCTATGATAGCCAATGCAAATGAGACACTCGATACTGCCGGCAAACACAAAGCGCTTAAAAAAGAGACGATGGCAAACCTCAAGTTTATAGAAAAGGTACTTGGCTTTGGTGCTAAAAACCCCTATGAGTACTTTCAAGCAGGTGTCGATGAGGCAACAAAAGAAAAGTTAGCAGAACTTATAGAGGCACGAAATGAAGCGAAAAAAGCAAAAGATTTTGAGCGCTCAGATGTACTACGTGAGGAGATACTCTCTTATGGAGTACAGCTTATGGATACACCACAGGGAACATTTTGGGAGAAGGCTTAGTGGAGATTAGAGAACTTCAAAAGCATCTAGAGGCAAATGCTACAAACACAACAAATGAGTTCAAACGCCTTTTTCACGGGCGAGGTGGACTCTATGATGGATTTCGTCATCTGACGATTGATCATGTAAACAGAGATATTCTCAGTGTTGCTCTTTACTTTCAAGAAGAAAATGAAGCTCAGCTTTTAGAGATGCTTAGTAACTTTGCAGCTACACAACAATACGAAACACTTGTAGTCCAACGCCGCTATGAAAAAGGAGCACCAAGTGAGATAATCTTTGGTGAAGTTCCTGATGATTTGACTATTTTAGAAAATGGTATGCGTCTTAAACTAAACCTTCTCTCCAACAAAAACAGCTACTACTTTCCTGACATGAAAAATGGTCGTGCTTTTGTGCGTGAGCACTCAAAAGATAAACATGTACTGAACCTCTTTAGCTACACCTGTGCATTTTCTGTTGCTGCAAAATTTGGAGAAGCTGCAAGTGTTGTAAACATTGACATGAGTAAAGGTGCTCTCAAAGTAGGCATGGCAAACCACTCCATCAACAAGCTCGATCCAAAGGGAGTAAGCTTTTTACCCTACAACATCTTAAAATCATTCTCAGCCATTAAGAAAAAAGGGCCTTATGATCTCATCATCATCGATCCACCAAGTTTTCAAAAAGGCAGTTTTGAAGCGACAAAAGATTATGAAAAAATCATTAAAAAACTCCCACAAATTGCAGCCGAGGAGTGTACTCTTTTAGCATGTCTCAACTCACCAGAACTACAGAGCAGTTTTTTGATTGAGATGATTGAACGCTGGGCCCCTAGTTTTGTATTTCAAAAACGACTTAAAAATGTTGATGAGTTTAAAAGTGCCGATGAGGAACGAAGTCTAAAAAATCTTGTTTTTATTCGTAAGTAAATGTTTCCTAAACAATAAATTCTCCCAAAATAACGCAATTAGGCATAAAAACTGTAATGGAATAGCTATATTCACTTTATATTAATTAGATTTATAAAATTAATAATTTTTCTTTATTAATAGTTTATATTTATTGCAATACTATTGCTTTTATGAAAACAACACTCAAACGATTTTTCAAATCAGTTTTCTATCTCTATTATGATGGTTTTGTAAATATGAGAGTAGGAAAAACACTCTGGATGCTCATAGCTATAAAACTATTTGTAATGTTTGCCATCATCAAATGGCTTTTCTTCCCAAATATACTCAAAGAGAACTTCGATAGCGATGAAGCTCGAAGCGAGTATGTTTTACAACATCTTACAAAGGATAAATAAGAATGGAACACAGCGAACTATTAGTTGATTGGTCACGTGCGCAGTTTGCTTTAACAGCACTCTACCACTGGCTTTTTGTACCACTTACACTCGGTCTTACATTTATTGTTGCCATTATGGAGACTATTTACGTAAAAACAGGTGACGAGAAGTGGAAAACAACAACAAAGTATTGGATGGGTTTACTTGCGATTAACTTTGCAATCGGACTGGCTACTGGAATTATCATGGAGTTTGAGTTTGGTACAAACTGGTCAAACTACTCTTGGATAGTTGGAGATATCTTTGGTGCACCACTTGCTATTGAAGGGCTTATGGCTTTCTTTATGGAGTCAACTTTCTTTGCAGTGATGTTCTTTGGATGGAACAAGGTAAGCAAGAAGATGCACCTGCTCTCAACGTGGCTTGTAGCGATTGGTTCAAACCTCTCAGCACTTTGGATCCTTGTAGCAAACGGATGGATGCAACACCCAGTTGGTATGCATTTTAATCCAGATACAGCAAGAAATGAGATGGAGAACTTCTGGGAAGTATTTTTAAACCCAAACGCAGTAAGTAAATTCTTACATACTATCAGTAGTGGTTATGTTTTGGCTTCACTTTTTGTTATTGGAATCAGTGCATGGTATCTACTTAAAAAACGCGATACGCAGTTTGCAAGAAGAAGCATCATTGTAGCGTCAAGTTTTGGACTCATTACATCTATTTTTCTTCTTACAACAGGAGATGAATCAGCACACCAAGTAGCCCTCAACCAACCAATGAAACTCGCTGCTATGGAAGGTCTTTATGATGGTGAAAAACGTGCAGGTATTGTAGCTTTTGGTGTACTTAATGAAGCAAAAAAAATCGGTGATGACGCAGAGGAATTTTTATTTAGTTTTGAGATTCCAGGAGCACTTTCATTCTTGGGATACCATGACTTAAATGCTTTTGTTCCAGGGATCAATGATATGGTCTATGGAAATGAAAAACATAACATTCTTCCTGTCAAAGAGAAGATGAGACAAGGAAAACTGGCAGTTGCAGCTCTAAGTGAGTACAAAACAGCAAAGAAAAACAACGATATGCCAGCAGCACAAAAAGCACTTGAAGTTTTTGAAAAACATCAAAAGTATATGGGTTATGGATACCTTAACGATCCAAAAGAAGCTGTACCGAATATTGCCATTTCATTTTACAGCTTCCACACTATGGTAGGACTTGGAACTTGGTTTTTAGTTCTGTTTATCTTAAGTTTATACTATGCAATGACAAACGAAATGCATAAGAAAAAATGGCTGCTTTATGCTGCACTTTTTACTATTCCTATGGGTTATGTAGCTCAAGAGGCTGGTTGGATTGTAGCTGAAGTTGGTCGTCAACCGTGGGCTATTCAAGATCTGCTCCCAGTTGGTATGGCAGCATCAAATGTTGCAAGTACGAGTGTAATGA
>Ga0256843_1001460_pt1 | contig 18669 bp, 21 predicted proteins | sample AlvinellametaG_FD_191572 | JGI IMG/M metagenome (GOLD analysis project Ga0256843, IMG submission 191572) | Pompeii worm associated microbial communities from hydrothermal vent at the East Pacific Rise, Pacific Ocean - Alvinella | ecosystem: Host-associated > Annelida > Integument > Unclassified ... | reverse complement strand
TGGCTGATACTCTCTTGGTGGTCGATACTCTTCTGATTTATAATCTGAATTATACTCATCTTCTTCTGGATAGTATCTAGGCTTAGGTTTTGTTACCTTTTTTCTACTTAATTTTACAAATTCATCGCCTCTTCTAATAAAAACAACTCTTTTCCCATCTCTTGTAAAAATTTCAATATCTCTTTTTCCATCTCCATCTAAATCTCTAAATCTCCATTTTTTTATCCTATCATCTATATCTTTATCTCCTTGACTTCCTCTATAAATAGCTTTTGCATAAATTGATCCATTTCTACTAAAAGTATAGAGCAAAATTCTTGTCAAAGAAAGATCTATACTATCGTAGTCTTGTTTACAAACTAATGCATCTTTTCTTGAAAGATGAATTTTAAAGCATTCTCTTCCAAGATCAAAAGCTCTATAACTTATAACTTTCCAGCGGTTTTTTACTTTTCTCATAAAAATATAACCACTATAATTTATTGGAACTAAGTTTTCATTTTCATCAATATCAAAATGTCCTTCACATCCAACACTTTTTAAAACTGCCTCTTTTGAATTTTTGGAGCTAAATCCACCTACATAAGCTTTTGTGATGGTAAATTCTCCAATATCTAAATCTCCAACTTCTACCCTTAAATCTTTACAAGAGCAAGAGAGCTCTTTTGGATTTGAGCAGAGATTTTTTATTGCAATCTCTTTTAAGCTAATAGCTTTTGCTAAAGTAAAAAGAGAGAAAAACAAAACTAGATAAAATTTCATTTTCTCCTCCAGAATTATTTAGTATTTTTTCTAAGATCAATTGATCTATCATACTCTATATTGTATCTTTCTAAAATTTTATTTTTTAGCCTTTTAGACGCATTCATATCAATTACAATTTTTTCCCCTAAATCATTTTCTAAAACTGCAAAATCTTTAACTGCTTCAATCTTTTCTACAAAAGTCTTAAAACTATCAAACTTTTCTCCATTTAATTTATCTACTACCCAGTAAGAGTATTGATAATTTCCTCTACTAATCTCACTTGGTAAAACTCTTTGTAAAACGACAACTTCTTTTAACTTTTTACTTACAAATTTATGAACATAAGGTAAAAGATCACTTCTTGCTCCTGCTGAAATTATTAAATTTCTAGTCAAAGGTGCAAAAACATATCCTCCAACAATTAAATATCTAGGCATTTTGTCATATTCATACCCTTTTACCAACAAAAAATCATTTGAGACAAATTTCAAAGGAAGATTTATCTCTTTTATTTTTCCATTTCTTAAAATTTTTAATTTAACCTTTTCCCCTTTTTGGTGTAATTCAATATAATAATTATAATTTGTAAATTCTGTATCTCTAAAATTTACAGTTGAATCATTTTCGATTTTGTGTCCATCAATTTGGACAATTGCATCATTTGGTTTTAGATATTTGCTAGCTTCACTATCTTCTATGATTTTATCTATCAAAACGCCGGTATAATTGTCATCTACTTTATAATATTTTCTTAAAGTTGGATTTTGCATCTGTTGAGAGATAAATCCTACATCTGGAACACCATCTAATTTCCCATCTTTTATATCTTTGAAAAAGTGTCTAATCATAACTGGAGGAATTAAGTAACTAATATTTTGAGCTGAAGTTAAATTCTCCATCACAACTCCTACAATTTTTCCATCAGAAATTGCAGGCCCTCCGCTATTTCCACTATTTACAGCCGCATCAATTTGTATTGCCAAAAAATATTCTCCACTGTGAGCATATTTTTGATGCTCAATTCTAGAAACTACTCCAGTTGTAACACTCATTGTATCTCCTCCAAGAGGAAATCCATAGACAGAAATTTCATCTCCTATGAATGGAAGTTTTCCAATTTTTAAAGGCTTAATTCCTTTAAAAAACTCTTCTTCATCTTCTACTTTTAAAATGGCAAGATCTAATTGGTGTGAGACTGCTTCTACATGAGCAATATATTTTTTTCTTTCCCCATAGCGTTGCACTTCAATAAAAGTATTGTTTGCTACAACATGAGCATTTGTAAGAATTCTTTTGCCCTCAATAATTGACCCAGAACCACTTACTCTATAAATTGAACTACTCCAAGGTATTTTATAATTTGGTTTTTTTACAACTGTATAAACCTTAACAATTGCTTTTGTAATTGCTGGATCTACACTTTGAGCACTGATAATAAAAAATCCTAAAATAAATAGAAAAAAGTACCTCATCAAAACTTCCTTTTTAATTGATTTTTAGTTTAACTGTTATCATATCCAAAGAATCTCAAATTTAAATTTGCCAACTTTAAGTATAATTCCTAAAACTTTTTTAGGAGAATTTTATGGGTATAAATAGTGTAGAAGAGTTTAAAGCATTAGTAACAGAAATTGAATCACAAAAAGGTTATAAAAAACCTCTTGGATTTGGAATTGCAAGGGTAGATCGTGGTCAAAAAAATGCTGATAAAGTTTTGCAAGCAAATTATGCAGTAGTAAATTGGAATGAAAATTTTGGTTCAGGTGCAATATTTATCAAAGCTTTGCAAGATGCTGGATTTGAAGTCAATTTTAATGAGAGTGAATTTGTAGCAACAATTAATGATAAATTTGTAAAAAGCGCTTTTGAAGCTTTTACTCCATTTTTAGCTGAAGCAACAGGTAATTTGCACAAAAATGTTCAAGTAATAAAGTATCTTTCTGAAATGGAAGATATTGGAAGAAATTTTAGAATTTGTATTTTATTTAGAGATGATGCTCCAAAGAGTGTTGAGAGCGTCTATTTAAAACTTTATGCACTTTCACTTAATAAAGCTCCACTTAGAAGTTTAAACTTAAATGGAGCATTTGGGATTTTGAGTAATGTTGCTTGGGTTGGAAATAAGCCTTATGAGCTTGAATATCTTAGAGAAAAAGAGATCGAGATGAAATTAAATGGGACCTTCCCAAATATCGATAGTGTAGATAAATTCCCAAGATATCTCCAGCACATAATTCCAGCTGACAATACAAGAATTTTAGACTCAAGTAAAGTTAGAATGGGAGCTCAACTTGCTGCTGGAACTACTGTAATGCCAGGAGCAAGTTATATAAATTTTAATGCTGGAACACTAGGACCAGTAATGGTTGAAGGAAGAATTAGCTCTAGTGCAATTGTTGGAAGTGGAAGTGATGTAGGTGGAGGAGCAAGTATTTTAGGAGTATTAAGTGGAACAGATGGAAATCCAATAAGTATTGGAGAAAATACTCTACTTGGAGCAAATTCTGTAACTGGTGTTCCGCTTGGAGATGGATGCATTGTAGATGCTGGAATTGCAATTTTAGCCGGGACTAAAGTAAAAATTTCAAAAGATGAACTTGCTAAAATCAAAGAGGCAAATCCAAATATCAATATCGAAGACAAAGAGATTTTCAAAGGTGCTGAACTTGCAAATTTAAATGGAATTCATTATCGTCAAAATTCTTTAACTGGAGAAATTATTGCCAAAAGAAGTACAAGAGAGGTAAAATTAAATGAGGAACTTCACTAATGCAAGAGTCTCTTAGTATTGAAGAGAAAGTCTTTTTGCTTGGTATTTATACCAAAAAAGAGAGTGAGACTTTAAGAGACCTTTTAGCAGAAAACTGCCGTAAAGCTCCTATCTTTAGATAGGAGGATATAAGGCATAAAAGATTTTTTGGGAGTTTATTTTTTTGAAAATCTTTTTAATCTTTTAGTATAATTTCTGAAATGTTGGGGCATCAACCTTTGGCATGAAGAGTGGCTATGTCAGCAACCATTGTTTTAAAGCTAGAATCCACCACCTTGTCAATCTCTCTAGCCAATACAAAGATATTTAATTTAAAAGGAGGGAAAAGGTTTTAAAAGCTTTGCAAAAAAAGAGTTTATAGCAGATAGAAATTTAACTTTTAAAGGTCTAGTAGAAGCTAAAAAATAAAAGAGGAGTTTAGCCTGTGAGAATTGATAAATGGCTAAGTAGTGTCAATTTGGTAAAAAGAAGAACAATTGCACAAGATATGGTAAAAAGTGGAGTAGTTTTTATAAATGAAGTTCAAGCAAAACCATCTAAGAGTGTAAAAATTGGAGATAAAATTACAATCAAATATCTAAAGGGGCCAAAAAGTTTTGAAGTACTTCAAATTCCAAAGACAAAAACTATTCCAAAGAGCCAAAAAGATCAATATTTCAAAGAGATCTAGAAATCTCTTGGCTCTTTTAGCCTAAAATTTTTTCTAATTTCTTTTTTACTTGAGCCGGATAAAAGGGATTTAGTTTGTCTCCAAAAAGGTAATGTGGAATTATTTCTAAAAGAAAATAAAATATCCAAAGCATTGGATAAAAGACTTTATACTCTATTTTGAAAGCTTTTTTTGAATATCTCTGCTTAAACCACTCAATTGCAGTTTGGTTATTATTGTGTACTAATAAAAGTTCAATTGCAAATACAAGCCCCCAGACAGCATAACTCATTCCAATTGCAATTAAGCCTGCTTTTACTCCATAAAGAGAAATTGCCATTGCCAAAAAGATAGCCAAAAAAATTGCAAAAGAGTGTAAACCAAGAGCAGACAAAACTACTACTATACTAAAAGCAAAAATTAGTGCAATAAAGGTTCCAATTGCTTCTAGATAGCTTTGTTCTTGTGCGAAACTTGGACTTGTATAATAACCTGCAAAAAGAATAAAAAAGATAAACAAAGTAGAAAAGATTAAAGTTTTATATTCACTAAAAATTCCTTGCATAAACTCTCCCCACTTTAAATCTTTTGATAAATCTCTTCAAGCTTTTCATACAATTTAGCTGGAGTAATTGTAGGATTTTGTCTTAAAATCTCTTGAAGAACCTCATTGTCTTCTTTTTGATTCCAAACTTTTTTATAAGTTCCACTTTTGTATCCATGATTTTGACGGAAATTATTTAAAATATTTTTCCCAACATAAAGTTTATAGAGTTCATCAAAACTAAGCTTTGCAACTTTTGCTACTTCAAAAAAGCCCTCAAACAAAAGTTCCAAATCCATTTTACAAAGAGAAATTTTTATCAACTCCTCTACAACTGCTATTTCTTGATAAAAATCTTCAAATTCAAGTTTAGGATTTTTTAAATAAGCTTGAAAATAGCTTTTTGATTCTATCTCTTTTGCCAAAGTTTTTAAGGAAATCTTTTTTAATCTTGCCTCTTTTATTGCTTGACTCAAAATAAAATGCCAAATATCTACCGTTTCAATTTTGATATTTTCTCTATCAATTTTTGCATCAATACTTTTCCAGTGCTTCCAAGGATAACTTTCTATAAGTTCACAAGCTTCCATATAAATGCATCTATACCAATCGATTACCTTTTTATTTTTACTAACTCCTTTTTCCCACTCTGAGCCGTTTGTAGAGTCATTTAAACTGCTTTGTAACTCCAACATCAAATACAATTTATCCATAATTTTCTCCTAAATTAGACTCTCATACTTTTTTTGAGGCTCCAAAATCTCTTTTCCTAGTCCATAAATAAAAGCGTAATTAAAATGGGAAGTTTTTAAAATCTTTTTAGCATCTTCCTTATCTTCAAACCATTCAACTCTTTTTAAATTCTCTATTTTTATCTTTTTAGGAGTTAGTACAATCGATTTTAGCCATCTATTTTCTCTTTTTATATACTCTCTTGCTCTTTGAATATCTTCTAAATTATCGCAAAAGATTGCTACTTGCTCACTCTTTCCACTTGGAAGCTTATTTAAATTTTTATCAATAAAAATTGGAAGAAAATGTTTTGTGTATCTAATTCTTTCTAGAGAATATTTAAGATTCAATTCTTCCAAAAGTGAAATAGCATCCAAAAGATAATCAAAATGAATTGGGCTAAGCTCTTTTTCTTGATAAATAAAACCATCTATTTTAAAAGTAGATTTAAAAAGAGTATCATTAATAATGTTTCCTTCTTTAAAAGAGTTGATCTTTCTAAAGCTTGGTTCTATTGCTTCAATAAATTTTAAATTGCTTCCAACAAAAATCTCTTTTGAACCATTTAAAATATTTTCAAAATCTCTTACCCAATCTTCTCCTAAAATTTCAATATCACCTTTGTATTTTAAAATCATCTTTAAAAAACTTAATTGATGAGGTAAAAGAAAGAAAAATTTAGCTCTTTTTTTTAGTTGAACATATCTCAAAAGACGTAAACTTGCCTCTTTTATATTTTCTACTTTTATCCAAGCAATCTCTTTATCTTCTATCTTTGGAATTTCTCCTTCAAAAATAATTCCATAAGCTCCTCTTTTTAAAGCAGTGTTTATATCTTCTGGTTTTATTGCAAAAAAAAGATCTCCAAGCTCTACTTTTGAAGGATAAGCAGTTGCACTTTGGATTGCTTGGATTGTTGGAGAATTTATAAGCTCTCCTTGGGTGATATTTAAAATATCTTCAATTCTCAAAATCGCTCCTAACTAATCAAACTCCCAGCCTCTTTTGGAGATTCTGGTCTAATTAAAGAAAGACCATTTTTATCTTTTACAGCTAAAATCATTCCTTCTGAAACCATTTTCATTAGCTTTGCAGGTTTCAAATTCGCAACTACTACTACTTGAGTATTAATTAAATCTTGAGGCTTGTACCACTCTTTAATTCCAGCTATAACTTGTCTTGGTCTTTCTTCTCCAAGATCTACTTGAAGTTTTAAAAGTTTTTTAGAATTTTTTACTTCTTCAGCTTCTATAACAGTTCCTATTTTGAGTAAAACTTTAGAAAAATCCTCAATTGTAATTATTCCTTCTGGAGTTGTTTTTGATTTTTCTTGCTTTTTTTTCTCTTTTTTAGACTCTTTTTCTTCTTTTAATTTTGGTTCTTTTAGAAGTTGTTCTTCAATTCTTGGAAACAAAGGATCAATTTTTTTAATCTCAAAATTTTCTAAAAGTTCAAGAGATTTTACCAATTTTTCAAAATTTTCGTTTCCTATTTTGATTCCTAAAGAGTAAGCTATTTTTTGAGTTGTCTTTGGCATTACTGGATGAAGCATAATTGCAACTTTAGCCAAAATATTTGCAACTAATCCAAGCAAAGCCAAAGTCTCTTTTTCTTTTTGTTTTTTTATCATCTCCCACGGTTTATAAGTATCAATTGCTTTATTTGCAATACTTAGTGGTTTCCAAAGCTCTTCTAAATATTTATGAAGTTGCATATCAAAAAGAAAAGATTCAAGCCTTGAAAGTGATTCATCTACTTTTTGGACCTCATCAAAATAGAACTCTTTTATCTGAGTAGTTGAAATTTTCCCATCAAAGTATCTGTTTGCCATTCCAATTAATCTATTTAATAAATTTCCAAGATCATTTCCAAGATCAGAGTTAATTCTATCAATTAAAGCTTTTTGAGAAAAATCCCCATCTCCTCCAAAAGGAACTTCTCTAAGCATAAAATACCTAAAGTTTTCCAATCCATAAGCATCGGCTACCTCTTTAGGATTTATCACATTTCCTTTTGATTTGCTCATCTTCTCACCATTTCTTGTCCACCAACCATGAGCGGCAATGTGAGTTGGAAGCGGCAAATCTAAACTCATCAAAAATGCTGGCCAATAGATTGCATGAAATCTTAAAATATCTTTTCCAATTAAATGAACTTTTGCAGGCCAATAATCCATTTTCTTTTCATCTGTTCCATATCCAAGAGCAGTTAAATAATTCATCAAAGCATCAAGCCAGACATACATTACATGTTTTGGATCGTTAAGCTCTTTTGGAAGTTTTATTCCCCAATCAAAACTAGTTCTTGTGATTGAAAGATCTTCTAATCCATTTTCTACAAATCTAATTACTTCATTTCTTCTAGTTTTTGGAAAGATACATTTTTCATTCTCTTTGTACCATTTAAGAAGTTTGTCTTGATAAGAAGATAATTTAAAAAAGTAACTCTCTTCTTCTACAATTGAAGTTGGTTTTCCACACTCTGGACAAAACTCTCCATCTACAAGTTGCTTTTGAGTAAAAAATGTCTCACAGCTAATGCAGTAGTGCCCTTTATAAACATCTTTATAGATATCTCCTTTTTGATACATCTTAAGAAATGCTTTTTGAACTCCAATTTTATGATGTTCATCAGTAGTTCTAATAAACTTATCATAACTTATTTCAAACTCGTCCCAGAGTGCTTTAAATTTTGCAGAAATCTCATCAGCATACTCTTTTGGAGATTTTCCCCTTGATTTTGCAGCTTGTTCAATTTTTTGTCCATGCTCATCAGTTCCTGTCAAAAAAAATGTATCAAGTCCGCTAAGTCTTGAATATCTTGCCAAAGTATCGGCTATAATTGTGGTATAAGCATGTCCTATGTGAGGAATATCATTTACATAATAAATTGGAGTAGTAATATAGACTTTCTTGCACTCATCGCTCATTGATTTATCCTTAGATAGTGATCTTTTTATGTTATTTTAGCTTAATCGCTTTAAAGTAGAACTTTTTCAAAGAGCCAAGAAGAAATTTAAAAGAAATTTTCAAATTGCCAAAGGATTCTCCCCCTAATTAGAGAAAGATGAATTTAGACTTGCTTAATAAGTATTTCGTGATATAATAACCTAGAAAGTAGTATTTACATACTTCCCACGACTCTTGTGCTTTAGAAAGGCGGGAGATGTTGGCTTTAAAATGATAGTTGTTAACAACAAATAGCCAATAAGAGATAAAGCAGGAAGCCCTAATTTATTTGTGTTAGCAAAGATTTAGGGTAGTTCACAAAAGAAGAAGAGGGCAAAGAGCCTCTTCTTAAAATTATAGAGGAATTACAGAAACTTTCTTCTTTTTAGAAGTTTTATTTTCGAATTTAACAACACCTTCAATTAAAGCATAAATTGTATGATCTTTTCCCATTCCTACACCACTTCCTGGATGAACTTTTGTTCCTCTTTGTCTTATAATAATGTTTCCTGGAATTACTTTTTCTCCACCAAATTTTTTTACACCAAGTCTTCTTCCAGCTGAATCTCGGTTGTTCTGAGTAGAACCTTGTCCTTTCTTGTGTGCCATAAAAACTCCTTATGCAATTTTGGTAATTCTTACTCTTGTAAAGTCTCTTCTAAAACCTCTTTTGACTTTAGAATCTTTTCTTCTTCTCTTTTTGAAAATAATAACTTTTTTATCTCTTCCTTCATTGATGACTTCACCTTTTACCACAACGCCTTCTAAAGTAGGTTTTCCAACTTTTAGCTCACCATCTTTAAAAAGTGCTAAAACTTCTTGAAACTCAACTTCACTTTTTGGCTCAAGTCCCATTTTATCGAAACAGATAATATCATTTTCTTTTACTTTAAACTGCTGACCACTTGCTTTGATAATAGCATACATTTTCTAAACCCTTATTTTAGATTTAAACCTAGTTTTATTGAAGTCCGCAATTATATCTAAAAAATATAAATCTTCTTTGAAAAAGCTCTTTTAGCCTCTTTCAATTTCTCCATTGTAAGTTATAATTCCATAAGTAAAATTTGAAACATGTTTAAAACCTTGAGCTTTCATAACATGTTGAACTTGAAAACTTCTGCTTCCAGTATGACAATAAAGAATTAAGTGTCTGTCTTTAAATCTTTGTACTTTTGGAAACCAATCATAAAATTGACTAGTTGGCCAAAGTTCATCAGTTCCTTTAATATGTCCCATTTGATATTCCATATATTCTCTAACATCAACTAACATAAAATCTACCATTCCAAGTTCTCTTGCTTCAAGTAAAGCTTCTACTTCATCAGCATCAAGTTGTTCTTTTTCAAGGAGAAGTTTGGCCTCTTCTTTTGTAAGACCTCTACTGTGTTGATGTACAACTTCTGCAATTTCTTCTTCTTTTGCATGTTTTGCTGCATATTCTGGAGTACAGAAGATTCCGCAGTGGCAATGTCCATCTCTTGGAATTTCAACTTCAATTGCCGGTTTGCAAGGGCAGATTCTATTATCAGCTTTTGCCCTTTCTTCTTTTGTTTTTCCAATTACCATAAAGCAAGGGCAATATCTTTTCCCATACATCAATTTATTTCTAGCAAGCCCCATTGCAACACCTTCATTGATCTCTTTATCTGGGTTTTGAACCCATCCAAACTGTTTATTAACTTTTTCTACAAATTTCCAAGTCTTTTCAAGTTCTGCTTGAAACTCTGGGGAATTTACATCAACTTGTTGCATCTTATCTCCTTAAAATTTTTGGGCAAAATGGTAGCAAAAATTACTTTAGCTTTTTGTTTGAAAAAGAAATTAATCTTTTTTTGAAATTTTTTTTACATCTTTCATAATTTCAAACCAATCTTTACTAAAATGTTTTTTTATGAAACTTTTTTTATGAGGAAGAAGGCAGTTTGAACAATCTAAATGGATAATATTTTCATGTTTGCTTAAACTTTTATCTTTCGAATTAATAGCACAAATACTTTTTATAATTTTTCCATTTTCTTCTTTTAATCCATTATCATCAAATCTAAAATAAGGACATGCACAAAGGTAACAGTTTAGATCTTTTATTTCATGACACTTTTTATTTTTAGCATACAAAGGACAAAAGTCAGGCTCATTTTTTACCATATTTTCAAATCTAAAATATTCAATTATTTCATCTTCACTTAGATTTTTTAATTTTTCTATAATTTTTCTGTGTTTTTCTCCATGAGAGATAAACCATTTTAAATATCCCAAATTTTCTCCTAAAAAAATAAAATTATTCCAATTATTAAAACAAGTTCTACTATCTCTATTGAACTTCCAATAACATCTCCATTTACAAAACCTAAACTATTTTGTAAAATTTTTACAACTCCTAAAAAAATAGTTATTCCAACTCCAAAAATAAAGATTCCATTAAAATTAAAAACAAAAAAGATAAAAAGTGTGTATAAAATTGCAGCTTTTAAAAATAGTTCAAAAGAGAAACTCTGTTTTAATTTTTCTAAAAAACTGGATTTAAACTCAAAACTTTTAAATGAGACTAAAGCTCCAAACCTACTTGTAAGCGCAATTGCTAAGAGATATTTTTGATTTCCTTCTAAAAAAAGATAAACCAAACTACTCAATTTTAAAATCAAAAAAGAGACTCCAAAAAGAACTCCCATAGCTCCTACTGTTGGTTCTTTGATGATTTTATAAGGATCTTTTTGAGAGTGGAGACCAAAGAGTGCATCAACTACATCAATCAAAGCTTCAGTATGCAAAAAACCATAAAGAAATAGATAAAAAAAACTCAAAAATAAGAAAAAAAGCCATCCAGATCCAAGATTTGAAAACAAAATTATCAAACTAGAAATCAAGATACCAACAAAAGGAAAAAAAAAGAGCATAAAACCAAAAATCTCTTTTTTATTTAAATTATCTTTTGGAGAAAACTTAATTGGAATTAGGCTAAAGTAAGAGAGACTAAATTTTAGCCCCAAAAGAGCATTTTTCAAATTTAAACCTCTAAAATATCTCTTAATGCTTTTATTTGTGCTTTGAGAAGCTTTATCTCTTCTTTTAAACTTTTTACTTCTGAAATCAGAAGCAAAATATCCTCTTTTGTTGCAAGTTCTTGCGATTTTTTCTCTTCAGATTTTATTGATGAGGTAGGTTTTTTTATTTGAGTAGTTTTTAGAGTTGGAGAAGCTTTTGGCTGATCTACTCTGATAAATTGGACTCTTTTTCCATTAACTTCTTTAGAATAACCTTGAAGCTCTCCTGTTTGAAGTTTTTTTATCACTTGGTAAAGACTCATTTTATGAGCCTTTGCATACTCTTTGATTGTCAAATCCATTCTCCCTCCAAAAAGAGTTAATCTTTAAGTTGAGAGACTTGAATAATTGCTTGAGGAAAAATTACTCCATCAATTGCAAAATGAGCCATTGTCTCAATTTCTCTTTCGCTATTTACAAGTACTAAAATTTTACTCTCAAATAGATATTCATCTGCAATTTTTTGAATATCAATTGCTTGCTCATATTGAGCCAAAATAAAATCAGCTCCCAAAGCATTTGCAAAAATTGCTTCTTTTAGAGTATTTACAGTAACTGCAAAAGATAAAGAGTTGTCTCTGCAATGTTTTGCCAAATCAATAGAGACATTCAAGGGCTCTAAAAGTAAAACATCTTCATTTGTACATTTTGAAATATCATCTAAGCTAAAAACTTTTACAAATTTTGGACCATCAATCCAAGCATGACCGTAAATTAACATCTTTTCTCCTTTTTAATCTGGAATACACTCTTTTGAACAGTAATAATTATCCTTATATTTTAAAGCTTCTTTTTTTGAAACGTAAGTACCACAACTTTTACACTCAACCATAGTATTTTCTTCTTCTAATTCTTCTTTTTTTTCTTTATTATTAAATGATGGAAATTTTACTTCTCCGCCAAAAAATTTATAAATTCCGTAGACAATAACTCCTAAGATAATAAGTTTAAAAAGCATCTATTTACTCTTTTGCATTAAATTTTTAAACTCTTCAAAAATATATCTACTTTCTTTTGGCCCAGGACTTGCTTCTGGGTGATGTTGTACTGAAATAATAGGAGAATCTTTATAAGCTAAACCTTCAATTGTATTATCAAAAAGGTTAATATGAGTTACATTGGCTACTTCTTTAATTTTTTCTGGAACATTATAATTGTGATTTTGGGCAGTAATTTCCACTTTTTTTGAAGTAAGATTTTTTACAGGATGATTTCCTCCATGATGCCCAAATTTGAGTTTAAAAGTATCATATCCGTGAGCAATTGAGAGCATTTGATGCCCAAGACAAATTCCAAACATAGGAATTTTTGCTTTGATTAATTCTTGGATTTTTTCTTTTTCCTCTTTTAAAATCAAAGGATCTCCTGGGCCATTTGATAAAAATACACCATCAATTTCTCCAGACTCAAAAGCTTTGATTACATCTTTGGCCGGAGTGGTATTTGGAATTACAGTTACTTTTATTCCAGCTTGGGTTAATTCATTTAAGATATTTCTTTTTATTCCAAAGTCATAAGCAAAAATCTTTTTAGAAGCTTTTGGAGGAGTTTGATATTTAAATGTTTTAAAATCAAAAACACCGCTTTCATGGACATAACTTTTTTTTGTGCTTACTTCATTTATATAATTTATTTCAGAAATTTTTGGAGAATTATTCAAAATTTTGGCAAGTTCTTCTTCGTCTGATATTGTAGTAGATGCAATCATTTCCATTGAGCCTTCATCTCTTAACATCTTTGTAATAAATCTAGTATCAATATCACAAATTCCCATTACTCCAAATCTTTTAAGTAAAGATGAAAGAGATTCTTGTGCTCTAAAATTGGAAAATCTCTCTTGATAACTTCTTACAATTACTCCTTTACAAAAGGCTCCTTTACTTTCCATATCCTCTTGATTGCATCCAACATTTCCAATTTCAGGCATTGTAAAAGTAACAAACTGTCCAGCGTAACTTGGATCTGTGACAATTTCTTGATATCCACTCATTGAAGTGTTAAAAACGACTTCTCCAACAAAAGTGCCCTCTGCTCCAAAACTGTTTGCTTCTAAGAATAATCCATTTTCAAAATATAAATAGACTCTTTTTTTCATATTATTCCTCTTCTTTTTAACTCTGCTTCATATTGAATCTGATAAATTGCATCATATTCTGGAGTTCCTGGAATATACTCTTTTTTCATATTTTTTATCTTCTCATAAACTACCTCATCAACTTCATCATATATTTTAGCAAACTCTTTAAAGGCTTGGAAAATTACATTTTTTACTTTATTGTCACTTACTTGATAATCAATCAAATACTCTTCATAAAGTTCATCTAAAATTTTATGAGCAAGATCATTGTAGCGATCATCATAATTTATTATCACTCCATATTCAGGAGCTAATTTCTTTTTGATCATAAAAAAAAGCTGTCTTTCATCTGCGTGTTGAAATTCAATCTCATCATAATTTTCTTCGATTATCTCTTTGACATGCTCATCCAAAGCTTTTTCTTGCTTTAAATTTTCATCAATTATCTCTTTAACTTTATCTGCAACCGCATCAATTCCTTTTAGAAGCTTTACAAAAGGAGCATTTGCCAAATCTATTGCTACCTTTCTTGCCAAATAAGCACTTTGCTGGGGTTTTAATCTCATAGAGCTCCTTCTAGAGTTTTTAAGTTATAAGAAAAATCATTTAAGCAGATTTAAATTATTCACAGAATTCATCTACTAAAATTTGTAATAATTCAAAAATCTTTTTTATCTATTAAAAAAGTCCTTACCATTTTTTTAGTTTAAATTTTTTATTACCAAAATTTTAGACTCTCAATAAAATTTTTGCTAAAAAAATTAACTTTTATATTTTTTTGTGTTATTATATAGCAAATTATTTGCTAATGCAAGAGCTAGATACTCTAAGATATAAATAAAACTTTTTTAAAAATTGTTTAACTTTTTGAATTAATTAAAAATAAAAAAACTTTTCTTTTTTCAAGCAACTATCAAAGTGGGATTATGTTATAATAACTTCGATAAAAAAGGGTTAAAGATCCTAAAGGTTAGAGATCCTCTTTAAAAAAAGAGGTTTATTTTATCGCTATTTCATCTATTTTGCTCTCTTTAAAAATACTTTTAAAAAGAGAGTGTCAAAGTTCCCCATACTTATTTTTAAAAAGCAAAGGGGGAATTTAAGGCATTTGTTCCTACCTTCGGAATAACTTCCGTAAATCTTCCTAAAAGGAAGCATCTTTCTTAAGGTTGGGGCGATGACCTTTGGCATAGGGGATAGAAGACCTAATAATAGGCTATCTCTGTTTTAAAGCCCAAATCCCCTTATCACTGGGGGAGTTTATTAAGAAGAATTAAAATTTCCAGGACTATAAGAAGGAAAAATGGAAGAAAATCAAACTCAAACACAACAGACTCAAACAAAAAATTCAAATAAAAAGCATCAAAGAACTCACACTCCAGTTGAAGGTTATACAATTGAAGAGCTTCAACAAAAACCTTTAGAAGAGTTATTGTCAATTGCAAAAGAGTTAAATGTAGATAATCCAAATGAATTCCAAAGAAAAGATTTAATTTTTGAGATATTAAAAGCTCAGGTAAAACAGGGAGGATATATTCTTTACACTGGAATTTTGGAGATTATGAATGATGGATATGGCTTTTTGCGTTCAATTGATGGAAACTTTGCAAATTCCAGTGGAGATACTTATGTAAGTTCTACTCAAATTAAAAGATTTGCTCTAAGAAATGGTGATATTGTAACAGGTCAAGTTAGAGCTCCAAAAGATCAAGAAAAATATTATGCTTTGTTAAAAATTGAAGCAATCAATTATATGCCTCCAGAAGAGTCCAAAAAAAGGCCTCTTTTTGATAATCTCACACCACTTTATCCTCAAGAAAAACTTAAGCTTGAATATAATCCAATGAAATTAACTGGAAGAGTAATTGACCTTTTTGCTCCAATTGGAAAAGGACAAAGAGCGTTAATTGTTGCACCTCCTAGAACTGGAAAAACTGAGCTTTTAAAAGAGATTGCGCATGGAATTTCTAGAAACAATCCAGAAGCAACTTTGATGGTTTTGCTTGTAGATGAAAGACCAGAAGAAGTTACTGATATGCAAAGATCTGTAAAAGGTGAAGTTTATAGCTCTACTTTTGATCTTCCTGCTCAAAATCATGTCAGAACTGCAGAGATGGTAATTGAAAGAGCAAAAAGAAGAGTTGAACTTGGAGAAGATGTAATAATTTTACTTGATTCAATTACAAGACTTGCAAGAGCTTATAATACTGTAACTCCAAGTAGTGGAAAAGTTTTAAGTGGTGGAGTAGATGCAAATGCACTTCATAAACCAAAAAGATTTTTTGGAGCTGCAAGAAACATTGAAAATGGTGGAAGTCTTACGATCATAGCTACTGCTTTAATTGAGACAGGAAGCAGAATGGATGAGGTAATTTTTGAAGAGTTTAAAGGAACTGGAAATGCTGAAGTAGTTCTTTCAAGACATATTGCAGATCGTAGAATCTACCCAGCAATTGACGTAACAAAATCTGGAACAAGAAAAGAGGAGCTTTTAACTCCGCCAGAGACTCTACAAAAGGTTTGGGCAATTAGAAATGCAATGCAAAGTATGGAAGAGGTTGAAGCTCTTAGATTCTTGTATAGTAAAATGTTAAAAACAAAAAGTAATGAAGAATTTTTAAGTATTATGAATGAGGGAGCCTAAAGTTTGGGTTTAAAGGTTGGAGTCTTTGACTCTGGAGCTGGAGGGCTTACTGTAGTAAAGAGTCTTCTTAAGAGTAAACTTTTTGAAGAGATTATTTATTATGGAGATACTGCTAGAGTTCCTTATGGAATTAAAGATCCAAATACAATTGTAAGGTATGGCTTAGAAGCAATAGAATTTTTTAATAATTTTGATATTGATCTTTTAATTACAGCTTGCAATACAGTAAGTGCTTACGCTTTGGATGATATGAGACAAAAATCAACCTACCCAATTTATGGAGTTATAACTCCTGGAATTTTGGCACTACAAAATAAAATTAAAGATAAAAATTCAAATATTTTAGTTATTGCTACTAAAGCTACAATTGCTTCTAAACGTTATCAAAATGAGCTTTTAAAACTTGGATACAAAAATATTATAGCAATTCAAACTGGAATGTTTGTCCCAGCAGTAGAAGAGGGGATTTTTGAAGGAAAAGTTTTAGAAGCTATGTTTGAGTACTATTTTGAAGACTTAACGTCAATTCCAGATGCAATAATTTTAGGCTGCACACATTTTCCTCTAATTTCTAAAGAGATAAAAAGATACTTTAAAAATACTCCTATAATGATTCATTCAGGAGAGGCAATTGTAGAGTATCTTCAAAGTAAAGGTATTAAAAATAAAACATCTCAAACTATTCTAAAGATTTTTGCTTCTGATAATGTAGAAGGTTTAAGAGCAGTTGCAAAAAATTGGTTAGGAAAAATTTAAGATTCTTCAAAACTACAATAATCTTTCTTAATTATTTTTGGTTTGCTTCTTTTTCATATAATTTATAAATTTAACTTACAAATTTTTGAGAGGATTTAGAAATGGGAAAGAAAGCCTTTAATACCTTTTCTGCAGCAATGCTGGGAGTTGGGACAATGGTTGGGGTTGGTATTTTTATTGTTATTGGACTTGCAGGAAGCATTGCTGGAAATTTAGTGTGGGTCTCATTTTTGGTAGGTGGAATAATAGCTTTACTTAGTGGTTACTCTCTTGCAAAACTTGCCATTTCTTATCCAAGTCGTGGAGGGGTAATAGAGTATTTATTACAAGAGTTTGGAGAAAACTCCCTTTCTGGAGCTTTTAGTATAATGTTTTATTTTGCTCAATTAATTACTCTTGCGGCTGTTGCAAAAAGTTTTGGAGAATATGGGGCAAGGCTTTTTGGATTTCATTCAGTTTTTGCAATTAATGGATTTGCTCTTGGAATAATTTTGTTTTTTACAGGAGTTAATCTACTTGGAGCTATTTTTGTAGCAAAAAGCGAAAATATTATAGTTGGAATTAAACTTAGTGCTTTAATTCTCTTTACAATAGCTGCTTTTACTACAATAAAACCAGAATATCTTTTCTTAAAAGAGTCTCCTCCATTTATAAATGCAATATTTGCAATTGGACTTACTTTTTTTGCATATCAAGGTTATAGCGTTATTACAAATGCAATTGAAGATATGCAAAATCCAAATAAGATCCTTCATGCTATGTTTTTTGCAATAGGAGTAGTGATAATTTTATATGTGGGTGTTAGTATAGCAGTACTTGGAAATTTGCCACTAGAAGAAGTAGTAAAAGCCAAAGATTATGCTCTTGCTCAAGCTGCAAAGCCTATTTTAGGAGAACTTGGATTTAAAATTATGGCTGTAGTTGCTTTAATTTCTGCTACAAGTGCAATAAATGCTACTATTTATGCGGTTACTGAAATTAGTTACACTCTTGCAAAAAAAGGAGAGCTACCAAAAATTTATGAATACAATGTTTTTCATTCATATGAAGGACTTTTAATCTCCTCAATATTAATCATTCCTATGATTTTATTTTTTAATCTTAATGAAATTACAACGGTAGCAGCTCTTAGCGTACTTATTATTCAGACTCTAATTCATTTTGGACATATAAAGCTCACACCAAAAACAAAAGCAAATAGATTAATTATTATTTTTACTTTTTTGCTTATGAGTTTTGTAGTTTTTGCAACTTTATTTTATAACATCAAAAAAGATATAAACATTATTTATTATTTAAGTATAGGCTTTATAATTGCTTTTATTATAGAATTTTTGTTAAGACTTATAACTCAAAGAAAAGTTAAAAAACAGATAAAATCTAGATAAAAAGCCAAAAGCTTATGGCTTTTAGCTTCTATTTTACTTTTTTGTTAACTTGCTATATTCTTTATCAGCGTCTGCTCTATTAAAATAACCCTTAGTTTCTTCTTTTTTTTTCCCATCTTTATCATAATCTACAAATAATAAATAATCATCTTTTTTATAAACTTTAGAATAATCATAATGTTCTAACCAATAAATTTTATTACCTTCTATTTTTTTAATGGGCTCACTTCCTCCATGAATATTTGGCTTAACAGAGTTTAAGACTTTGACAGTGACTAAATTGTTAGAAAATGTAAATGTAATTTCAACAATACCATCATCATCCCAATTTTCAACACCATAAAAAGTTTTCCCAGCAAGTAGATCTTTA
>Ga0256843_1001459_pt1 | contig 18675 bp, 13 predicted proteins | sample AlvinellametaG_FD_191572 | JGI IMG/M metagenome (GOLD analysis project Ga0256843, IMG submission 191572) | Pompeii worm associated microbial communities from hydrothermal vent at the East Pacific Rise, Pacific Ocean - Alvinella | ecosystem: Host-associated > Annelida > Integument > Unclassified ... | reverse complement strand
ATCCATGGATGTCCTATCAGTATCATGTTACTCCTTTATCTCTATGTTTATTGATGTATTGACCACCGCAGAGGTCACACACACTCATCACACACATAACGACCGTTGATGATGGTCGTCTCTTCCGTGACCACCCAGGTACCGCACTTGCTGCACTCTACCATGGTCTCCTCTTTTTCCGTTGCCGGTTTCTTCTTTTTTGGACGTTTCTCACTGTCCAGAATGGGGACCTTCCCCCCGAAAAAACGGTAGACCATGACACCGACGGCAGCCAGGATCAAAAGTTTTAAGAGCATTTGACTCCCTTGATATAGAGGTAGTTCCTCTGGTTTTTCTGTACTATATCATAATCTAACTGACGGTCTACCGCTTCGATCTCATCAAAGACACGGCTTCCTTTATAGAAAAGATAACGGGTCTGTGTATCACTGACCTGCTGTGTCAGATCCAGCAGCAGGTCCGTATTGGTCACGGCACGGGAAGAGATGAGCCCAAAAGGCGCATGCTGTACCTGCTCGACACGTTTTGCCTCTACCTTGACATGTTTCAATCCAAGGTCGATACAGACATACTTCAGAAAAGAAACTCGTTTCTTCAACGGTTCGGCAAGCACCACTTCCGCATCTGGCAGGGCAATGGCAAGTACCAGTCCGGGAAACCCCGCACCCGTACCGACATCAAGCAGACTTTTCGGCTTTTCAACAAAGGTCAAAGGGTACAGCGAATCGATGATATTGTCATAGATCGCCTCCACCGTTCTTGCACCCGTCAGATTGTGTACCTGGTTCCACTCATGCAGCAGATCTGCAAAACGTTCCAGTTTCGATATGGTCTCTTTGGAAAGCTCTATACCTTCTTTGTTCAGTAAGGTTTGCAGTTTCACTGTGTATTTACCTCCACCAAACCACTTTCTACCAGTTTTTTTATAAAATACATAAGGTCCTTTCTTAACACATCCTCTTCAATATCATACGTCTCTACCAGTACTTCAAGTACCCTTTGTAAATTACCATGGGATGCCTCTAGCGCCTGCCAAATGACTGATCCAACTTCATCCAATCCAAAATAGTGTTCCGAATCCATATCCAACAGTACCATTTCACCATCCACCTCCTGAGCAAATACGGTCTTTGCAAAATCAACTTTGGTATCTATATTCATCAGACTTCCTTGTTTTTCCGTAACTGAGATATGGCTCTTTTTAGAAAAAACAGTATAACATAAAATGCAATATTTTCAGTACCAGAAACTATCTACTTTCTTTAGAGATCAGTCCTTTCTCTTTGACTGACTGTTTACCCTCTCAACAACACTTTCATATACTTCACTCAATCGATCTAAACTCCACGGTACAGTAATACGCTCCACAACAGTTTTTTTAGCGAAATCTGTATGAAATGCAAACCTTTTTTCTTTCAGAAATTCAAGCGGAATAAAACTGCCGTAATGGATCGTTTTAAATTTCTCAATCCCTTGCACACTGTGACATACAATAGGAGCACGCTTGTCCACTTTTTCCAAATAGAATACAGTAGCAATTTCAAGTGGTTCCGTAACAAAAGCATCTGTTTCTTTCCCCAGTGTTTCTGCTTCTCTGTATGGGCGGTGAAACGGCCACGATGCAACTGCCCGGTAACTGCCATCACTTTCCTGTTTGACAGCAAGCGTATCGTCACTAAGCAGTCTGTGCCCCTGCCTGAGGAAGTAGTCTGTCATTGTAGATTTTCCTCCAAAAGAGGGAGCCATGAAGATCACAGCTTTACCCGCTACCTCAACACACCCTGCATGAAGAATATGATAAAGCTCTTCCATTTGGAAAAGCAGTGGAAGAAACGTATGATAGAGCCAAAAACGCAGACGTTCCGGTGTATATTCGTTACCTTTCTGATATCCGATGGTTTGCCGTTTAGGGAACCAGACAAGTGTCAGTACATTTTGTATCTCCATTGTCCACTCCACCCCTTTTCCCTTTGTTTCCCGCATAGGATGATGATACCCGTATCGTACATTTCTAAGAGAATGGGGAAAGAAGTCAGTATATATTTCAAAGTCAGGTGAGGGTATCTCTTTTACATAAATATGCGAAGTGGAAACATAGGATGACGTATGAAAATTCAATCTTGGTTCATCGACAAACTCAATGCTATGCCCAAAGATCATTACATACCTTTTTATACAAATAATTTATAAGGAGAGCGGGTATACATATACCCCGCTAAAAAAGATAAAAATGTTTTACTGAGGTGGTGTACCGAACTTGGACGTTGTATCAGATGCCGGTGCTTGAAAGTCCCCTGTACCTTTTCCTATTATTTTGGCATTGGGAAGAGGTTGCTTGTCTTCTTCCGTAACATGACCGATGACCCATCTAAAGGTACGTGTATGTTTTCCGTCCATTTTCAATACAAGGTTTTTCGTCTCTCTGTAACTATAGACATCACCATTATCTACATCTACTAAAAAGAGTCTATTCTTTCTATCCTGGTCTTTACTAACTGTTTCAATATACCCGGTTTGACTTTTAAATACTTCATACATACCCTCTATCCCCAATGTAAATGTCGCACTGGAAAGATCAACATCCCTTTGGTTTTTGATCTGAAATGTCCATACACGCTTTTCATCACTTTGTGTATAACTACGATAGTCTGAGAAGTATCCATCATCCGTTCCAAAATCTTCATTGATGAAGCGAACCTGGAATATTGTTGTACCGTATGCAGAAATATCATGTTTGTCAAGTCCGTCTTGACTCTCATCAAGTTCACCAAAGACACCAGCTGAGTTATGTTGAAAAACTCTTCCATCAGGCAGTGTTGCAGTCGCAACTGTACGCATATACCATCCACTTACTACTTTGGCTTGAGGCTCAGCAATGACAATATTACCCGCATCTTCTTCCTCTGTATCATTTGAACCTGTATCCTGCTCTTCCGTACCATCATCTTCATCTACGGTACCGTCATCTGTATCTGTAGTCTGTTCACCATCATTTTCTGAAGCCTCTGAGTCTGTTTCACTCTCCTCTTCCTGTGCCGTACCATCACTGGTATCACCATTACCTGTATTTACCGTATCATCCCCTGTCTGTGCAGTTTGATCGTCACTACTTCCTGAACTACTGGAACCTGTTTCACTACTCTGCTCCTGTGTACTACCACCATTCGCATTGCTGTCCCCTGTTTGTTCATCATTCGTTCCACTCTCTTGGGTCTCTCCGGCATTGGCTGTGTCATCCCCCATAGTACCCTCTTCAGATGATTCAGTTGTACCACTGTTTTGGGTATTTCCATTTCCAGTTTGTGCAGTATGGTCATTCTCTTCTGCTGCTGTCTCTTCACCAGAAGTCGTATCATTAGAACCGGTTGCCGAACCACTCATGGAAGAAGAATCATCTTCTACACCTGTTTCTTCTGATGTACTCTCTTCATTCTTCCCTGCATCTTCAGAACTCTCTTCCCCTGTTCCAACCTCTTCCTCACCATTTTGGGGGTTCTGACTGTCAGCACTGTTGTTCGACCCAGTAATTGCAGTATTATCTCCAGCACCTTGTGCTGAACTTTCCCCTTTGTCTGTACACCCTGTCATTACCATAGCAACCAGGGTCAGTATCAATACTTTCATTTTCATCATTTTCTCCTTAGTTTCCATTTCCGTTCTGCATCATAAGCGGGTAGGCAAAGTCATTCTCTGTCGTATCGCTGGTATCATTTGTTTTTTCAATCTTTATAAAGAACCCTTCCATTGGCTTGATACCTCCCTGATCAAACCCCGGTGTCCCGGCATTGACAGCCGTATATCCTGTGATCGGTCCCGTATTTGGTGCATCATGTTTATAGAAAGTTGCATTGATATACGTATCATTTGTTGCATCCCCCATCGGATTATACGTTCCAGATGTCCCACCATGGCTGAAGTAGAGGTTCTTTACATCAAACGCATACGGGAACGGGTTCCCTGCCATGAATTTTTTGAAAAGTGTATCACTGCGTGTCATCTCATTGTTTGGTACAACACGATCATACACGTTACTGAAGTCTGGATCATCAATTCCATGGTTAGAGGTTGCTGTCAATGCGGTTGGTGAAAGCGCTGAAAGTGTTTTATCGATCGTCAATGTGATCTGATCACCTGCTGTTCCATTTCCATTGTCCCAGATGATCCAGTAACTTGCACCCAGCTCCAGCTTACTACTAGCGGTCAGTTTTGTTTTGTAAGTATTGGTATGACTTGCATTGATCTCAAAGTTGTCATTCGCAGGGTCATTAACATCTAAAGCAGATTGACGATACATCACCCATTGACCCCCATCACTAGGTTCACCATAAGTACCCAACATGCTAAAAAGGTCGCTAATATCAATATCATTAACAAAGCAAGGAACGCTAATAAGCTTCCAATTACGCTCAGTCAGGGTTGTCAATGCTTTACCACAAAGGAATTCACGGTAAGCTGCTTCATCATTACCTGCTACTTCATTCTGGAGATCGGTTCCGCTGTTGTCCGGGTTCGGGTTGGTAATACCATTATTGGTGGAGGTATAGTCATCTGCATTTTCAAGATTGTTAACCATACCATTATTCCCTACCGTACCAGTCAATGGACAGGTACTTCCCTGACTTGGATCAATACCCTCTTCACAGTCGCTATAACCATCGTTATCGCTATCTGTATCCCAGAAGTCAGGAATACCATCATTATCACTGTCAGGAGGAGTAGCACCAATAGAGTTTGTTATACCACTGGTATTATTATCATAATTATCATCTAACCCGTCATTATCTGCATCTGTCATATTTGTACCGGAACCCGATGGTGCGGTAAATCCTGTAGTAGTTTGCGCTTCTACATTATCGGGAATACCGTCATTATCACTGTCGAGATCAAGATAATCGGGAATACCGTCCCCATCAGAGTCCGCAGCTGAAGTATTTGCATCTCGGCATCCTGCACCGTCATTACCTGATGCCGGATCAGCTTTATTGATATATACAGCACTTGGTCCTGTCGTGTCAATTTTGTATAAATACCCACTGTTATTTGCAATATAGAGTTCAGTACTGTTTGCAATCCATGCCGCACCCCAAAATTTACTCAGGGTACCTCCATCCGGTGGTGTCGGTACAGTTAACGATGTAGGTGTTGCCTGTCCAGCATCAAAATCCAATGTCATTAAAGTAACATCTGTATCACCATCATTATCTGCATGTATACCGTACCCGATCGGATGTCCGTTTTCTACTCGTATGGCAAAGTCAGCTGTTCTTAAATTATAGTCACCATCGATCACAGTGGTTGTTGTATTTAGATCAAGATCAAAAATATGATAGTCACTGACTGCTGAATCTGAGTCTCTATAGTAATATTTGCCATCATACATATCTGCATCAAAAACAATTGCACCAAAGTTGCGCAACGCATTACCGTTTTTATCTGTTACCAGTTTCAATTTCCCGGTAAAACGGTCTATCTCAATAAAGTCTCCCTCTGACAAGGCTCTACCATAATCATCTTGTGTATTGTAACGATTCACACCAAACAGTTTACCCCTTGTTTCATCATAAGCAAGACCATTATACCGTTCATGATCCGCGCCAATTTCCAAATAATTGACACTGCTCTCTTCATATATCTTCAAGTATCCATCAACAACCTGGAAGAATCCCTGTGGGCACATACTGCTTCCCTGTACCTCAATTGCATCAAGAATTCCATCATTATCATCATCAATATCTTCCGTATCGGCAACGCCATCACCGTCACGATCTGGTGCGAGGGTGAAGTTGATATCGTCGATGAGAATTCCTTGCCCTGTTGGATCTCCTGTTACACTTGTTCCTGAGGTATAAGCGATTGTGATCTTTCGAACATACTGTCGGTCACTAAACTTTACCGTTACCCATGCATCAGAGTCTCCATCTTCAGCTCCCCCTTCCAAGATAGATTGATAATCGCCTTCTCCATTTGGATCAGTATTGTCTACATCATTACCAAGCACAACATTGTCCGGGAAAAAAACAATCCCATTTTTATCATACCCTTTAATGATCACTCTGTCTTGAAAATAATCAGCTCCACTATCTACCCAATCAATATCTCTAATCTGAAGATGCGTAATATTGACAGGATAAGAGAATTCAATCGTTGTTGTAATAGCATCATCAACATCTCCATTGTCAGCATAGACAAGAAGTGAAGTTGCAATAGTATCCTGAAGATCATCGGGATAAGAGCTAGAATACCATCCTGCTGTTCCATTAAGGTCATGTGTAACACTTACATCCACACCTGAACCATCTACATCTGTCAAACTGCGTGATGTATCTCCCGCTGTCCATCCATTCCAGCTGTATGTATAATCTGCCTGTGCCACTGTACCCAGTAATAAAACACTGAATACCATCCACCACTTTACAATATGTTGTATATCTTTTTTCATTTTATCAAATCTCCCCCACTCTATAATCAATATTTAAACCAGCGTTTAAACATACTACTCCCACGTCGTTCCCTGACCATCACCATTTGGATCACTTGGTGGCGGACCAAAATCATCAGCTTTGGCACTCTTGGGCTTCATCAGTGTACCCATTGCAATCAGTGTTGGTGCAGCATAGGCCGTCTTTTTAAGAAATCCGCGGCGCTCTTTTTGCACTGAATCTACGGTATTTCTCATTATCTCTTTTTCATCTGTTACCATAAAAGAGTATCCCCCCCTGTCTGTTTTATCAATATTTTTCATTATGATTTTAAAGCTCTTCCCTGAACCTGTTTATACTACAAAATTATATATACAGGCATCACTTAATCCTTCATTATATAGCAATGTCTATTAAATATACATAAAAGTTATACTGCTTTTCCATTTCTCAGCATCATCATTTATCATTTATTATCCAGATTCATTTTTCTATTTTTATGTTAAATGGATAGAAAAATCTCCTTCTTTTTTAACACAAAATCACTCATTTCCACTTCCATTCTGCATCATGAGAGGGTAGGCAAAACCATTACTGGCTGTCTCTCCGTCAATTCCCTCTATCTTGATAAAGAAACCTTCCATTGCTTTGATACCACCCTGGTCAAATCCCGGTGTACCTGCATTTACAGCCGTATATCCGGTAATTGGTCCTATATTTGGCGCATCATGTTTATAGAATGTCGGATTGATATAGGTATCGTTATTTGTATCTCCCATCGGATAATAGGTACCCGTTCCGACATCATGGACAAAGTAAAGATTTTTCACTTCAAACGCATAAGGGAACGGGTTCCCCGCCATGAATTTTTTGAATTCTGCCCAATCATTTTCCAGATCATTATTGGGAACATCACGCTTATATACTTTTGTAAAATCCGGATCGTCTATACCGTCATTACCTGCATCGGTAGTCTGGGTAGGTGTAATCCCACCAATGCTTTCATTAATGGTAACATTGACCTCACTGTTTGTACCATCATCCCAAATAATCCAATAACTGACCCCCTGAACAACGATATCATCTCCATCAAGTTTGGTTTTGTTGGTGTTGGTTTTGGTCGTATTGATCTCAAAATTGTCATCTTTTGGATCATTCGCTACCAATGCCGACTGGCGGTACATAACCCACTGCCCACCACTACTTGGTTCACCATACTGTCCCAGACTGTTGCCAAAAAGATTCTGAATCGTGTTGCTTTGGGTATCACATGGAATACTGATAAGCTTCCAGTTACGTTTTGTCAGTGTAGTCAGTGCTTTTCCACACATAAACTCACGATAGGCTGCCTCTGGGGTATTTGCATCCTGATACTCATTGAGCATATCTGTACTGCCATTATCAGGATCTGGATCACTGATGCCATTATTGACATTGGTGTATCCCTGATCAGAACCACCACTTTCAAGACGATCAAGGAGCCCATTGCCTCCTACTGTTCCGGAGAGAGGGCAGGTCTCCCCCTGTGTTGGATCTATCCCCTCTTCACAATCGGTGTACCCATCATTATCACTATCCGTATCAAGGTAGTCTGGAATACCGTCTCCATCGGTATCCGGTATGCTTAGTTCAGTTCCTCCCTGCTCTGATTCATATTTGTCATCTAACCCATTGTCATTATCATCAATAAATGGACTGGAGGGAGTAATATAGCCTACAGTAGCCTGACCTTCTATATTATCGGGAATACCATCATTATCACTATCTAGATCCAATATATCCGGTACATTATCATTGTCTTTGTCTGCACGACACTCCATGGAAGAGAGGGAAAGAATATCTTCCGTGGACAAAACAAATGGATAATGAAGAAGTTCATCCATTAATCCATGATAATAATTATCATTAGGATCATTAAATGCATCACTTCCGTTTGTCCTGCCAAAGGCTTGTTTGTTTCCATGGGCTCTCAATGTAGCAAAACCTGTACTCAATGTAGAAACACTTGTACCATCCAGATAGAGTGTGACATCCCCATTGTCATACGTTACTGCAATATGATGCCATAAACCATCTGTAGGGAAAGAAACACCTGCACCATTGTCAACCTGATTCTTTTTTTCCCTAACGGCAATTTGCAAATTCGTATCATTCAAGCGTATTGTAAGCCCATTTGTACTTCCACCTTCATCCAAAAGTGTCTGTATACCCGTCAAACTACTGGGTTTCACCCAGAAAGCATAAGAGAAATAGGTAATTGCCTGATTTAAAAAAGTACCGTCATTATATTGTAAATAATCCGTATTCCCATCAAATGAGCCGGAAGTTCCTGCATTGACTGCTATGGTATCATAAGTAATCGTTCCATTGACCAGATCATGTCCGTTACCTGAAAAATCATCTGTTGAATTATCCAGTGGCCAATAGGCATCAGGTACAATGGAAGCACATTCCAGCATATCCCGAATACCATCATTATCATCATCAATATCCACATCATCCAAAATCCCATCACCATCGGTATCTTTTGTTTCAAAGACAAGATCACCAAAGAGACCGATACCACGGATAGTTGTATCGTTAGGGTTGATCGTATTGATATCTTCATAAACGATTGTCACTTTTTTTGCCCCATCAGGTATAACCACATTGATACTCCCGTTACTATCATTGTTAGAACGGAGATCCTGGTTCGGGTCACTGCTTGCAATACCATTTGTGTTATCAAGCGTTGTAATTGTGGTTTGCGTGGTATTGACAATGGAGAGTAGAGGTGTACCTGCATCTGTACTGACAGTCACCTGGTCTGTCGAGTTACTGTCAATAATTCTTGAATCAATATCAGTGATTTTGAAAGAGGTATTGTAAACAGGGTGATTGAAAGTTATAGTGATTGTTATAGGCGAAGTACCCTGATTAGCATTAGGGTCAAGTGTCACTTCCAGATCATCTATGGCACCTGCAAACCCTGAAGAGGCCGGATCGATCGATGGACCGCCATCTCTGTCCCCTGTTGCCTGAGAGTAGTCAATACTGATATTGACTTCTACATTGCTTCCATCTGGTGTGGTATCTACCTGTATGATATTTTCAGTATCTCCTGCTGTCCAATCCCATGGTGCTGTTCCCCATGTTGCTGTATACTGTGTTGCATGAAGCAGTGTCGTTCCCATTAGAAAAGCAACACCTATCACCCACTTTAAACACATTATGTACCATTGTTTCATCTTTCTTATACCCCTCTTTCTTTGAGCAATTATCCAGAATTAATAGCCTTCATCTTCTCAATTATACCATAAGCAGCACGATACACCTACAATGCTGTCATGTGGAACCTGCTCTCATTACTTCCGTTATTGTTTATCTGGATAACTGAATGAAGCATTTGTAACGTTTGCTTCCAGCTTGATAAAAAATCCCTGGCAGGTGTTGCCTACCATCACCTTTGAACCATTGGTATCGGCAAAAATACTCATGGTATTGGACCATTTTCTGTCAGTTCTGGCTGTCCGGGCTACTGGAACCATTGTATTAAGAAACCAAGGGTGCTGACTCATCTGTATGCAGTGTTCTGTTGCCATCTGTATTGATGGCAACCTCTATACTCGGTGCAGCACCAAAACCCATACTAAAATACACTGTCCCATCCCGGAGTACCGCTGCTGTAGTATTCCTGAAATGTCATTGTATCATGGGTTCCCACCATAATTTTTGTCATATCCTTAAGCCGCAATGTAGAGGGGTCAGATAAAGGACATCGGATAAAAAATCAGTTTCCGTTTCCATTCCGCATCATCAGTGGATAGGCAAACCCATTGCTTGCTGTTTCCCCATCAATTTTTTCTATCTTAATAAAAAAACCTTCCATTGCTCTGATACCACCATTACCAAAACCTGGTGTACCCGGATTGATCGCTTCATAGCCTGTAACCGGCCCCAATAACGGACTGTCGTGTTTATAGAAGGTAGGATTGATATAAGTATCATTACTGCTATCCCCCATTGGGTGGTAAGGATTGCTACCTCCACCATGGGTAAAGTAAAGATTCTTTACATCAAAAGCATAGGGGTAGGGATTGCCTGCTATAAACTTTTTATAAAGTGTATTGGTCGCATCTTCCACATCATTATCAGGAAGGTCACGATAGAATGCCTTATCAAAATCAGGATCGTTCAAACTACTGGCATCATCTCGTGCACTGGGTTCAAGTCCTTGAAGGGTTTTATCGATCGTAATATTAATTTCTTCTGTTCCCTGACCATCATCCCAAATAATCCAGTAACCCACACCCTGCAACAGGGAACTGTCTGCTGTAAGTTTGGTTTTATTGGTATTGGTATGGGTGGCACTGATTTCAAAGTTATCATCTCCAGCACTGTTCTCTACAAGCGCTGCCTGCTGATACATCACCCAGTGTCCTCCACTGCTTGGTTCACCATAACTTCCCAGTACTCCCTGAAAAAGATCCTCCACACGGATGTTTCCTGTTTTACATGGAACACTGATCAGTTTCCAGTTACGTTTTGTCAGGGTAGTCAATGCTTTTCCACAGAGAAATTCTCGATAGGCAGCTTCTCCGTTTGATGTCACTTCATCTACAAGATCAAGCAAAGGATCACTCACTTTTCCATTGGATACAGCTGCACTGCCATTCCAGTAAATATCACTGTTTTCTGCCCATTCAATTAAACCATTTATCCCGACTTTTGTACTATCTACCGGACAAGGAACACTGCCTGGCATTCCCTCCTCACAGTCTGTATACCCATCATTATCTGTATCTGTATCAAGAAAATCAGCAATACCGTCTCCATCTGTATCAGGTGGTATCAAACCATGACTTCCTTCTACTCCGGAATCATTGTCATCATATTGGTCAGCAAGTCCATCCCCATCCGCATCTGACCAGACCCCTGCAGGTATATCATAACTTCCTGTTGGCTGTGCCTCAACATTATCCGGAATTCCATCATTATCACTGTCAAGATCCAAATAATCATAAATACCATCCCCATCACTGTCATACCTATCGATTCGTACACAAAAACCATCTATAAAATTCCCATATGAATCTCTACCACCAGATTCAGAAACAGAATCAAAAGAGATACGTGTTACACTCTGTCCTACAGGTACACGGTAGGTACCATTATAGACTCCCCATGCAGTGTTACCGTCACTCATGCTTGTTGAGATTTGAAGACTGCCCGGTGCACCAATCGTTACAGTTGCAACATCAACGCCATCTCTTCCCCTATGGGCTACTGTCCAATGTAGGATTTCTCCTGCTGTCGTATTAAAATCCTGATAAAGCGATGCCGGCTCGTTGGCATTAATTTCAGAAAACTGTTCTCCTTCATAGGGTGGGACTCCCATTGCAGCACCATTCCAGATTTCAATTTTGTCATCTGATGCACTTGTATACCAATACGGAACATCTGTCTCATTAAAAAGTTCCCATGAACTACTGATAACCGGTTCTTCTATACTTCCGTTATTTTGAAGACAGGGACTCTCCTGTGAATCAAGTATGCCATCATTGTCGTCATCAATATCATTAAGATCGGATACACCGTCACCATCATTATCTGCAAAAATGCGATAGTCTGCTTCTGTTGGGGTATTGCCTGTTGTCTGAAGGTCTTGCAATGGGGTATTAACAATACCGTTTGTATCACTATAATCATCTGCTGTTTCTGCCCAGCTTACCAAACCGTTTGTACCAACGTCAGTATTATCTACAGGGCAGGTTTTATTTGTTACACTATTGTGCGTACCTTCTTCACAATCTGTATAATCATCTCCGTCTGAATCAGAATCAACAACATCAGGAATATTGTCCCCATCTGTATCTATCAGTACCAAACCTGATCCATTATAGGCTGTGTCCAGACCATTTGCGTCTACATTTCCAGTAGGGGTAACATAGTTTTCCGTAGACTGTGCTTCTACATTATCCGGTATACCATCATTGTCACTATCGAGATCCAAATCATCCGTCAGACCATCCCCGTCACTGTCCCCGGGTGTTGTATAGTTTGCATCAAAGATCACCTCAAACTCATCTGTTCCATCCGGTCCAAGCCAGGCAACATCAAAGTGTAATGTTGTAAATGGTGTAGCACTTACAAACGCAACACTTCCTCCCGCAGCATACTGACTTCCATTATCAGATTCTCCACTTGTGAGATTATTGGTTGTATCTCTATATATTTTTTTGCTACCGCTGTCTGCAATGAACTGTGTATTACCAGATACCCTGTTCAAAGAAACATTTGCATCTGTCAGTGTAAGCTCTATTGAGTTTGCATTGGAACCATCAGAACCTCCCAAACGATCAAAGTGTGCAACCACACGTGTCTGAGGTATGGAAAAATTCACTGTCAGCGTCCGTGTCTCTCCTACACTTGCATTTTCAAAATCTACCTGAAGTGCATTAGATCCATCTACATCAGGGTTAGACCAAAGATCGGCACCATTGTTGGAGTTGATCGGATCATTGGGTGTATAGGTCCAACCTGTACTCCCATTTCCAGCCAGAGATTGAAACTCAATATGATTATTTCCTATATCACCTGAAGCAAGAAAATTCCCTTCATCTGTCCACTGTCCAGTTAACCCGGTATTCTGAACATACCACTCATCCATATCCAAAATACCATCATTGTCATCATCTATGTCATTAATATCCAGTATACCGTCATAATCTGTATCAATTAAAATATTATAATGTACCGTAATTGTCCATGTATCATCATCAACTTTATTATTATAGTCATCACATCCACTATGCCCACTACTCGACCATGTTCTATAATCATGCATTTCAAAATGCAATACACCTGTCGTACTAATACCATTAGCCAACATCAGTCCTGTTCTAGTGTAGGATTGTGTACCTTCTGAGTTACCAGACCCTTGAGTGTATCCCCCTTCATCAGCATTTCCTTCAACATAGTAGATCTGTGAATTCTGGTCACTTTTCCATCCATTATTTTGTGCTGTCATATCATATGAGACATCAACACCTGTAATATTTGCAGCTTCATTTGAAGCAAGTGGAATATTTACAGTAAGAACTGCTGCCGTACATGAACCGTTATCTCCAGGCCAATTATTTTCTGCAGTTGGAATATCCCCACCATTATAGGTTACTGTCTGACTTGCAGCAAAAAGTGAGTTTCCTATTAAATGCAAAAAAACGATTAACAGGATAAACATATTTTTAAATACTTTTATCATTAGCACATCCTTCCTCTTTAGGATCCTTATTTTTACTATTTTGTATCATACTGTATAACACCCCGGCATTCCACTATACCTGCTAAAACAAGTTTGATTCCTATCATAACTGCCATGACAGATTTCTAGAACCGTTATACCAGATTATACTGAAAAAACTATCCAGTTTTTTATAACCAGTAATATTTCAAAAGTTTTCTCATGTTACAAAGCATGATCTTGTAAGATACTCTCTTACATTTTTACACTATAATTTTTTTGACACGCCTCTTCAATAGTAAGTGAAGCAAAAACAAATAAAATAACAATACAGACAATAATGGATGAAGAAGCTCAACCTTTTCCTTATTTATACATATAAAGCAAAAGTCACTTCTCTTTCTTTCTTTTGTCTACATACTTTATTAACGTTTTCGTTACAACCAATGCTGCCGTAAAGGCCAAGATAATCATGGAAACCACATAAAACACATGCATCAGATCAATCTTCATCACTCTTCCCTCAGCACTCTTTCATCCAGTCTATAGATAGTGTCACAGCGACCTGCCATTGTTGTATCATGCGTGACAAGCAAAAGTGCGGCATTATTGGTACGGATATAGTCCAGCAGTACATCCATCACCAGTTCTGCCGTTTCACTGTCCAGATTTCCGGTTGGTTCATCCGCAAAGATGATACGTGGCTTTTTGCTCAATACTCTGGCAATGGAAACACGCTGCTGCTGTCCGCCGGAGAGCTCTCCTATCTTCTGTTCCATTACATCGGTGATCTCCAGTTTTTCAAGCAGTTCAGGATCGATCTTCTCTTCAGACAGGATCGTCGCGATCTCTACATTTTCCATTGCACTCATCCCTTTAAAGAGGTAATGAAACTGAAAAATGATCCCTATCTCATAACGCCGTATCGCTTCGATAGAAGTCTGGCTTTGTCCATAAAGCTCTTTCCCGAACAAATGTACTGTGCCGCTGTTAGGACGAATAAAGGTTGAAAAAATATGTAACAGTGTCGACTTCCCAGAACCACTTCTTCCTACAATAGCTGCACTGCTGCCTGAGGACAGGGAAAAAACAACATCATGAAAAAGTTCTGTATCAAAACCGTGGGAGACCCCGACTGCTTTCAAAAGAGTATCTGGCATCAAAAACCTTTTGGTGTTTTAGACATAATAACATAAAAAAGTTAGTGTAGTGTTGGAAAATAGGGAGGGGAACAGGGCAGAAGCCCTGAATAGAAAAGAGGAAAAAGGTGTTTACGCACCCATCTGTTTTGCAACTTCTGCTGCAAAGTCTTCCTCTTCTACTTCGATCCCTTCACCTACTTCAAGACGAGTGAATGTAGTGATCTTCGCTTTGCCGTTAGACTTCTCTTCAAAGTACTCGGCAACGGTCTTAGAGTCATCCATAACGAATTTCTGGTCAAGAAGACACTGCTCTTGATCAAGTGTTGTATTGTCAGAGATGAATCTGTCAAGTTTACCAGGAAGGATTCTGTCCCAGATCTTCTCAGGTTTACCTTCTGCTTTGAGCTCTTCTTCGATCGCTTTTTTAGCCGCTTCGATAACCTCATCCGTAAGCTGTGCTCTTGAGATATACTGAGGAATGTTCTTCAACGGCTTACCAAGACGCTCAAGCTCTTCGTTCTCTTTTTTGATCGCTTCGATTCTACCTTTTGTCTCTTCTTCAACGTAAGAAGCATCGAAATCTTTGTAAGAGAGTGTCTTAGGTGCCATTGCAGCAGCATGCATTGCGATCTCTCTAAGTACCGGAGTAATCTTTTCACATGTCTCTGCATCTTCACACTCAGCAGCGATGATAACACCGTTCTGACCGTTGGAGTGAACGTAACCGCTTACTGCTGTATTCTCATCACCTTTGATCAGTGCGGAGCGTCTCACAACAAGATTCTCACCGATCGTTGCGATCTGAAGTGAAAGATACTCAGAGAAAGGCTGACCATTGATCTCTGAAGCGTTGATCGCTTCTGCATCTGCCAATTCATTATTGAATGCATGCTCAACCACATCGTTCATCAATGCTTTGAACTTGTCGTTCTGTGCAACGAAGTCAGTTTGAGAGTTGATCTCAACGATCACTGCTTTTGGTCCTTCGACTTTTACACCGATCGCACCTTCAGCAGCCGTTTTGCTTGCTTTCTTCGCAGCCGCGCCGATACCCTGGTCTCTCAACCACTCAACCGCTTTATCCATGTCACCTTCTGCAGCAGTGAGGGCTTTTTTACAGTCCATCATTCCCGCATCGGTCATCTCACGAAGTTTTTTAATGTCTTTTGGTCCGAAATTTGCCATGCTTACGCCTCCGCCAATTCTTTTGCGTGTGCTACTGTTTCTTTAAAATCACCTTTGAAAGAGTACTTCTCTTCCATTACCGCTACCTGCTCATCAGTCATGTTCGCTACATCTGCAAATGTATGGAAACCTTCGTTGTTGAGTTTTTCAGCATAGACTTTACCTACACCCTTAAGCTTTGTCAGGTCATCCCCTGCTTTCTCTTCAGCTGCCGGAGCTTCAGTTGCTTCAGGGGCTGCTGCCGCTTCCTCTTTTGCTTCAGCAACCATCTCTTCAACTTCTGCAGAGCTTGGTGCGGCATCTACATCTTCTCCGTTTGCTTCCGCATATGCTGCTTTACCTTCGATGATCGCATCTGCCATCTCTTTACAGAAAAGGTTGATAGAACGGATCGCATCATCATTTCCTGGGATCGGGTAGTCGATCACATCAGGGTCACAGTTCGTATCAAGCGGAGCAACCACTTTCATACCCATTCTTTTTGCTTCTTTTACCGCGATATGCTCTTTTACCGCATCGATAACAAACATCATGTCAGGCAGTTTTTTCATATGTCTGAAACCTTCAAGGTAAGAGTTCAGTTTCTCTTTCTTTCTAAGGAGCATCAATGCTTCTTTCTTAGTAAGAAGGTCAAGCTGTCCGTTCTCTTCCATCTGCTCGATGATCTCAAGTTTTCTGATAGATTTTTTCATAGTCGGGTAGTTTGTCAACATACCACCAAGCCATCTTGTTGCAACGTAAGGCATACCTGCTCTCTCTGCATGCTCTTTTACTGCCTGTCTAGCCTGTTTTTTTGTACCGACGAAAAGAACAGTCTGTCCTTCTGCCGCAGCATCACGAACAACGTTGTATGTATATTTGAAATATCTAAGTGTTTTCTGAAGGTCGATGATGTAGATGTTCTTTCTTGCACCGAAAATGAATTTCTTCATTTTTGGATTCCATCTTCTTGTTTGGTGTCCGAAGTGAACTCCGCACTCCAGTAGGTCTTTCATTGTTACCATAATTGTCTCCTTGGTATAACTATTATATTGTTAGAAGCCACATTGCTTCACAGTAGGTTTATGCCGCTGTAGTCCTCAACACTTCGACACCCTTCGATAAACGCAGGGAATGCTCAGTGCAACCGTTCAAGGAATAACTACATGTGTATTTTCCAAATTCAAACCGTCTACAGACAGTCCTGTTAGAGAATAAGGAACGGGATTATACCCAAATATTTTTTAAGATTGTTTGAAAGGGAGCAATATAAAAATTTATATAATGTGAAATTTCCCCAACTCAAGTGTTGGGGAAAGCATTTTTACGTTGGGCTCAATGCAAGCAGATACTTTTTTATATCTTATTTACTTAAACTATTTTTCAACTACCGTAACATTGATATTGCCCTCAATTTTAGCCAACTGTGCTGAAATAAGAGTATTTCCCTCACTTTTGGCAACAAGTTCACCTGTAGTAGTCCTTACTCTTGCCACATTTTCTTTAGAACTAAACCATGCAACATTATTGTTAATATCTTCCCACTTCATTGAACCATCTGAATATTGAAATTTTCCACAAGCCATAAGGTATTTTCCATCATCACCAACTTTTAGGGTCAACCCAGTACCATAGTCCACATCTTCTTGTGTACAACCCCATCCTAAATCTTTTGTATTTTTAATCCCAATTTGTATAAGTGTTTTTGTTTTTGTATCTTCCAACACATTAACATAAAACGATGTTTTGTATTCACCTCTATAACTTACTGATATCTCAATCCCTTTACCAACACCACGACCAAAGACAAATGAACCCCTTGTTGTATCAACATAAGCTCTTACTTGATCGGCAGACCACCAGCGAATACCTGACGTAGTATTGATATACTCTTTACTTCCATCGGTGAATACCAACCAAGCTGTAGGATAATATGCACCTTCACTTACAGGATCATAACTCACATCATCGACAATAGGAATATCTACTGTTTTCCCTGTGATGATAGGTGCTTGACCATTTGGATCATATCCTTCCTGAATTTCAATATGATCAGGTATCTTATCATTAACAAAAATATCTATACTTCCTTTAATTTCGGCAAGTTGTGCAGTAACTACTGCATTACCACCACCTAATGCTTTTATTTCACCGGTATAAGTACTTACACGGGCAATGTTAGAATCGCTACTGAACCATGCAACATTGTTATTGATATCTTCCCATTGGATTGAACCATCTGTATACTGGAATTTTCCACAGGCTTGAAGATATTTACCCTCTTCACCTATATCCATATTGAGTTTTTTACCATAGTCCTCATCATATTGACTACAACCCCATCCCTGTTCTTTGGTGTTTATTATTCCAATTTCCTTCAGAGTCTTACTTGTTGTATCTTCTATGACATTTACATAAAATGAAGTTTTATACTCACCTCTGTAACTTACGGAAATCTCAATCCCTTCACCAACCCCACGACCAAATACAAATGAACCCTTTGTTGTATCAACATAAGCTCTTACTTGATCAGCGGACCACCATCTAATACCAATCATAGAATTTATATATGTCTTACTACCATCAGTATATACAGCCCATGCAGTTGGATAATATACACCTTCTGGTTTATTTTCATAATCAATACGGTCTACAATTGGTATATCAACAGTTTTTCCAGTAATTACTGGACAGTCACCATTTTCACAATATCCCTCTTGAATCTCAA
>Ga0256843_1001458_pt1 | contig 18680 bp, 13 predicted proteins | sample AlvinellametaG_FD_191572 | JGI IMG/M metagenome (GOLD analysis project Ga0256843, IMG submission 191572) | Pompeii worm associated microbial communities from hydrothermal vent at the East Pacific Rise, Pacific Ocean - Alvinella | ecosystem: Host-associated > Annelida > Integument > Unclassified ... | reverse complement strand
AAAAATAAAAGCGATTGAAGAGTTTTTGGATACGAAAATCAAACCTATGCTTGCAATGGACGGAGGAAGCCTCGAACTTGTCGATATCAGAGAAGAAGACGGAATTACGAAAGTATATATAAGATACATGGGAGCGTGTGCGACATGCGCAAGCGGAGGCGTTACGCTTCTTGCCATTGAAGACGAATTAAGAAAACACTTCAAAACGGATAAAATCAAAATCGAACAGATTTGATTTTTCTAACTTTCTTTTTCTTCAGCTTTTTCTTAATAACTTTTAAAAACTTCTTTAAATAATCCTTTAAAATAAAAGTTTACTTTTTAATATTTTAGGTGTATAATATTAATGTAAAATTAAATTTACTATAATTATTAATTAAGGAGTCGAAAGATGAAATAATTAATCGTTATAGAAAAGAAAGTGAGTTGTTATGAAAAATTCTTTTGATTATAAATCAAGGTTTAGAATTTTAAAAGGCGGTAAAATATCGCTTGTTGTATCTGCGATGGTTTTAAATACTCTTGTGATGTCTCCGTTAAATGCGGCAATAAGTATTAAATCTCTTGTTTCATTAGATGATAGTAATGCTACTTTTACCCTTCAAAATCCATTAACATATTATGGCAAAACAACTACGAATGTAGTGGGTATAGGATTTTCAAGTAAGATTGCTAATCATAATGTTGTAATCGGAAAAGACGTGTATGTTAATCTGAATAATGATGCAGACAGCGGTAATATAGGGGTATTATACAGTGCGTACGGAGTTGCGAATACAAAAATAACCAATAAGGGGATTCTAAACAGTTCTTCTTCCGACGGAAATGCGGTAGGAATATTCTTGGAAAACGACGTAAACACTTCGGTTTTAAACAATGAAAATAAAATTAATATAACTGCCAACGATTGGGCAGTAGCGATGTTTGGGAAGAATTTAAATTCTTCTTCAATTCAAAACAGCGGTGAAATCAATGTTCTTTCATCAACCGGTGAAGAGGTTAGAGGAATAGACACAGTTAATATGAACGGCTCAACTATTTCAAATTCCGGTGACATTACTTTGAAATACGTTAACAGCGGATCTTATAACAGCGATGAGGATTATAACTTAAGCGCTGTGGTTGTGGAAAAAAACGCGACTGCCTCTTCAATAATAAATAATGGAAATATTTCCGTTGCCACGTTTGAACGCCTGACGCTGGTTTCGGGGATTAAAATAGGCGGAAATATTTCCGGAAGTTCGGTTTTAAACACTGGAAATATAAATTTAAACGGATACAACGTTTTGGGATTCTTTTTTAACGGAGACGTTGAAAACACCGTAGTTGAAAATAGACAGACAATAAACATTCTCAGCAGCGATTCAGGTATCGGAGTGGAAAGTGACGGTAATTTTTTTAATTCTAAATTTATAAATTCCGCAAAAATTATTATCAACGGTGAGAATGCCATAGGAATGTACGCAACGGAAATCAACTCTTCAGTAATTTCAAATACAGGGACTGTCATTTTAAATTCAAGAAGCAGGTCAGCGACTTCCGGAGGTATAGTTGTTGACGATTTAAATAACCGTTCAATAATATTGAATACAGGTGATATTAATTTAAGTGCAAACGAAACGGGGAGCGGTTATTCCTACGGACTTGAATCTGATTGGATAAGCGGGGGGTCTAAAATTATAAACGACGGCAAGATTACTGTTGTAAATCATAAGTCTGTTTCAGGAACGACCGCGGGAATAATGGTTGATAATTTCAAGCCCCTTCCTGCTTCATACGACAATATTTATTATCTTATCAATAGAGGGACAATCAGTATAGGTGTAGATACGAACGCGAGTCTGGTTTTAGGTATAGGTTCCGCTCAGGATTTGGAGCAGAATTCGTATATTTCCAACAGCGGAAGTATGGTAATTAATGCGGACGATAACGCGAGTTTGATTGCAGGTATAAGCGTTAACGGCGGCATGGATGACGATTCGTATATATCAAACAGCGGCAGTATAGAATTTAATGCAAACAACAATACAAATGTGGCTTCCGGAATTTATATAGAAAAGAGCATGAGCGGAAGCTCGTTTATAAGAAACAGAGGCACGATTACCGGTAATATTGTAAGCGGAGCGAAAATTGACGGAATAGGCGTTTACAGTTTAACGGAAAATTCAAGTGTCGTTAACGACGGAAACATTATACTAACCGAAACAAATTCTTCCGATTCAGATAATTATTTTGACGGTATAGATATTGGAAGGATGGAAGATAACGCGTCCGTTTACAATAACGGTCTTATATCTTTGAATTTAACGCAAAACAGTGTAAGCGGGGAAGCTACGGGTATATTTATTTTTGAGAACAGATATAATTATGCAACACAGCTTGTTAATAACGGTAAAATAGAAATAAGCGCTGAAAGCAAAGACGAAGATTCGTATTTTTATTTGTCCGGATTGTATAAAGAGAATACGATAGGGTATGATAAAATAATAAACAAAGGTCTTATTTCAATAAACTCAAAAGCCGCAGATATGGATATCGAAGGTATATACGCCGGGGATGTAACTGGTATTGCAACGGTTGAAAATAAGGGATATATAATGATTAGTACGGATTATATAATCCCAGCTTCAGCTGCGGCAAATATCCTTACAATTGAGCCGGAAGACAATCTGGGTAAAAACATAGGAATCAGTATATACCATTTGGAAAACAATGCCGGTATAATCAACAGCGGAGGGATTTATTTTTCCACTTCGCAAGAAAGTATAGGCGGGACTATGACGGGAATTGAGATATTAAGTGCAATAGAGGAGAGTTTTATTTTAAACAGCGGCGATATCGTAATGAATACCAAAACCGACTTAAATGATTCACAGTTGAGACTCGGCGGAATTTTAATTGAAAGAGGACTCGACGACAATTCAGTATTAACAAACAGCGGTAATATTATAATAAACGCAAAAGCTGACTATACCGATATAAAAGGTATAAGTATCGAACGCGGTATGAAATCAAACGCTTCCGTCGGAAACGGAGGACTTGTAAGTATAAATGTTAATTCCTTGTCTTCGGACAATGTAATAGGAATAAACACGAATGATTTGCGTGACGATACAAAAGTCGAAAACAGCGGAAAAATAAGCGTTGACGTAAACAGTGACGGAGCTAATATAATAGCGGGTATATATGTTGACGATATGAGCGATAACGCGCAGGTCGTAAACACCGGCTCAATTAATATCAATACGCATTCAACAAAATCCAAAGCTATTAACGGAATATATATCGACAGTATGAAATCAAACAACAGTATAATAAACAGCGGTTCGATTACGGTTGATTCAGGAGTAGGTTTGTATGCCGCAGGTGTTTATGTAAACGGTGCGGAAGAAGGTGCTTATTTTGAAAATAGAGGAAGTATCATAAGCAGTGCTTATTCGGTTTTTGTAGACAGAGACTCAAACTTTTCATTAAACAATACGGGTTATATGAGCGGGTTAATTTATGCTCCGCTGACGGAGATAGACAACGGAAAAAACGGTGAGGTTTCTTTATCCTCGCCAGGTGAATCCGAGGTAAAGGATTTCTACAACGAAGAGGGAGCGGTATTGGAGTTTAATGTAAACACGGAAGATAACGGCAGTGTGAAATATGCGAAACTAAACGCTTCTGATAAAGTAGTGGTTTCAAATAATTCAACGTTAGGTTTTAAAGTTGATTCCGGTTTTTATTCAAGCACTACCGACGGCGAAGTTTTAAACGAAATAGTAAAAACACCCGAAATGGATATCAATACGTCTAAAGTAAACGTTACCGACAATTCCCTGCTTTTAGATTTTGAAATAGAAAAAGGCGTTTCTTCTGACGGCAATGAAACATTAAACGCAAAAGTTGTAAAACATACACTTAAAGATGTTATGCAGACTATAAATACCAATACCAATTCTGTTGCAAAAGTTTTAGACACAAAATTTGCCACAGCAACGGGGGAATTGAAAAGATATCTTGATAATCTGGTAACAATATCCAGCTCTTCGGGAATGAACAATGCAGTAAGAGAAGCACAACCCGTAACGGCTGCAAATGTGTCGAGAGTTTCCGTTGCGGCTGTAAATTCTATGTGTAATGTAATTCAAAGCAGACAAACAGCTGCAAGAGGTTTGAACTCAGGTGATACAGTTTTTAGCAATAAACATATATGGTTTAAACCTTTTGGATCTCATACCACTCAGGATGATATAGACGGAAAAAACGGTTACAGCGCAAATACATACGGATTTGGAATAGGAATTGACGGAGAATATGATGAGGCAAAAACCGCAGGAATATCATTTTTCTATGCAAGGCTGAAATCAGACACCAATGATATTGATCAGGAAAGCACCGGAAACATTTTCAGTTTGATTGCATACGGAAATAAACCTGTTATGGATAATAAAACAACTATTTATTATCAATTAGGCTTTACCAGACAAAACATCGAATCAAGAAGAAACATTACAACAGCTGCTGTAACAGCAACTGCAAATTATCACACAAATTCAATTTTAGCGAACATGGCCGTAGAGAAAATATATGAATTTAAAAACAGATGGAACATCAAACCAAAATTTAGATTATCATACCAGTATGCATATACTCCTGGCTACAGTGAAAGCGGTGCGGGCAATTTAGATTTAAATGTAAATTCATATCATGCAAAATCTTTTATTGCAGGAATCGGCAGTACATTTAGTTATTTAACCGAGAATAATATCAGATTTATGATGAATTTTGCGTTGGATTACGATTTTAATGCTAAAGGACAGAGTATTGATTCAAGTTTCCAAGACGGTGAAGGTGCTGTATTTACAACTCAGGGAATTGATAAAGACCCGTTGATTTACAATGTCGGAATGGGTATGCATGAGAATTTAAACAAAAATCTTACTTTTGAGTTGAAATACGATTATAAAGGAAGAAGCAGCGGATTTGCAAATCATTCGTTGTATGGATTGTTTAATTATAAATTCTAATTTAAAATGTTTTTAAGAAAGAAAAGAAATGTGGTAAGTCGCGAATAATTCTTTTCTTTTTTTTAAAACACATTAAAGACACATAAAAAGAGTATAATAATATATCAATTTGTCTTTTTAGGTGTTAATATGAATATAAGCGAACTTTTAAAACAGAAACTGTTAAACGACGAAATAGTAAAAAATTCTTATAATGCCGATGATTTAGAGCGAGTCTCCGGTATATTGGAAGAATATCTCTCTTCAGAAACTATTGATGAAGAAGTGTGTTATAACTTCTATAAGGAAATGAAACTTCCTTATTCAATAGTTTACCGTTCTTTTGGTCTTATTAAAGAGGAAATAAAAGACAATGAAATTAAAAGAAAACTAAACAAATTATTAAATATAACTGCCAAAGTTTATATAAAAAAAGAAATATCTTCTTTAAAAACGCTTTTACTACAAAAACAAAAGCATGATTTTTTACTTTTTAAAGCCCATGAAGAGTGGATTGAAAAAATAGTTGTTTCCGTCAAAAATGATGATTTGGACAGTTTTCCTCTCGTTGAAGCAAAAAATTGTAAATTTAAGAAATATCTTTCATATCTGGAATCTTTAATGATATGTCTTGATGTTAATTTATGTGTTTATATTCATGATCTTCATAATTTAATACACACTCTGGCCAATTCTTTTTATATTTTTTATAAAAGAGGGTATTATGCCGAGTCTTATTTTGTTTTTAGGGACTTAAAAGAACAGATTTTAAAATTTTATAATACATTAAACGAACTATATATGGCTACATTTACCAATACGGAGAAAAGTTTTTTCGATTTAATTGAAATTTTAGTCAAAAGCAAAACATTGTTTGTTGCGGTTATAGATTTGAAAAATCTAAAAACAATGAATAGTGTTTTTAATGAAAATACCGTTACCAACGCTAAAATAGTCTTATTTAACAAGCTTCATAACCTGTATAAAGATAAAAAAAACTTCTTGCTCATACAAGGTTCAAGTAATGACTTTTATTTTATAGGAACCGATATCGATTTTGAAATTTTTCAAAAAGAAATAGACCATATACACGATATAATTTGTGAGACAATTGATATAAACGGTGAAAAAATAAATTTTGACGGAGCAATATTCGGTATTAAATTAGATAAATACACACAGATACAAATAAAAGATTTAATTAATTATTTCCGTTTTTTAAAACAAGCAGCAAAAAAAGAACATAAAAATATAATTTTAAACAATAAAGAAAATCATCTTGAAGAGTGGATTAAAAATCAAATTGATATTAAATTTATCAAAGAAAAAATTGAAAAAAAAGAAATAGACGTTATGTTTCAGCCGATTTTTAATTCAAAAGACAATACGGTGTTTTCTTTGGAAGTTTTAGGCAGAATATCTGATAACGGAAAACTTATACCGGCCGGAATGTTTATAGACCACATATATGCAATGAATAAAATAGCCGAATTTGATATAGTGGTGTTGGATAAAATACTGGAAAAAGAATATTTAATAAAACAGATTACAAACAGAATTTTTCTTAATATCTCTTTTGAAGCTTTAAAAAATGAAAAATATATAAAAAAACTGTATCAGGTAATAAAAAAAATAGATGTTGATATTGTTTTGGAACTTACAGAACAGCGTTTTGTGGAAAATCTGGAATTAATTGAAAAAATACATAAAAAAAACGATACATATTTTGCCGTAGACGATTTTGGGAGCGGTTATTCGTCTATACTGCTTGTTATAAATCTTTTGAGAAAAAACATGATAAGAGTGCTTAAAATTGACGGAACTCTGGTAAAAGGTATAAAAAATGATGAATATCTTAAAAAAGCGATAAAAATAATTGCAGGGTTTAGAAAAGAGTTTGATTTAAATCTGGTGGCGGAATTTGTGGAAGATAAAGAAACTATGGATTTTTTGAAAGAATCAGGTGTGAATTTGTTACAGGGGTTTTATCTGTCTATGCCTAAAACTATCGAAGAGCTTTTAATAGAAAAAGAAGAAAGAATAAGAGAAATTGTTAATTGAGTTTTGTATAAGTATGATGTAAAAATGCGTGGTCGCTTTCAGGGTAATCAAGTCTGAAATGAGCGCCTCTGCTTTCTTCCCTGTCAAGTGCGGCTTTTGCGATAGCCGTTGCAATGTCTAGACCGTTTATTAGTTCAATTTTTTCCTGGATAGAAGAGTCTTTTTCGCTTTGAAGATTGTTTTTCATATCATTAAGAGTTTCAAGAACTTTTTTAAGCTGATAGCCGTTTCTTATAATGCCTACTTTTTGAAATAGAAGGTCTCCTAATTTATGTTTAATTTCTTTAGTGTCAATTTTAGTGTTTTGTAATCTGTTAAGAAACTCTTTGTCTTTTTCTATCTGTTCTTTTGGCAGATCAACATATGTTTTTTGTCTGTGAGAATATTTTACGGCCTGATAACCCGCTATTTTTCCAAAGACCGCACCTTCGCTAAGAGAGTTTCCTCCGAGTCTGTTTGCACCGTTAACACCGTTGTTTCCTGCTTCTCCCGCATAAAACAGACCCTCAATGTCTGTAACACAGTACGTGTCTGTTTTAATGCCTCCCATTGTATAGTGTGCAAGAGGAGTGATAGGAATTGGCTCTTTTGCTATATCTATGCCTTTTAGAGATTTTACTCTTTTTTTAAGGTTTACAAGCTTGGTGTTAATAATCTCTTCAGGTATGTCCGTTAAATCTAAATAAACTTTTTTCCCTTTTTGGAGCTGTTTTACAATTGCTCTTGTTACGAAATCCCTGGTATTAAGTTCGTCGACAAATTCTTTGCCTTCGCTGTTAACCAGTTTTCCTCCTTCTCCTCTGGCGGCTTCGCTAATCAGATAATTGCTGCCTTCAAGTCCGGTAGGGTGGAACTGAATGAATTCCATATCCATTCCTTCAAGGCCGGCTCTGAGTCCCATTGCTACGCCGTCGCCGGTTGCGTCGTTAACGTTTGTCGTAAATCCTTTATATAATCCTGCATACCCTCCGGTTGCCACGATTACGGCTTTTGCCTGAACGGCTTTGAGTTCGTTTGTTTTTTCGTCCAGAAACGTAACTCCCGCTATTTTGCCGTCTTTAACCAGCAGATTGACGGCAAGGTGGTTTTTAATTACGTCTATACCTAAATCTTTAAGAGCTTTGTTTAACGCTTTCATAATAGCCGGGCCGGTTGCATCTGCAGCGTAGACCGTTCTTTTGAATTTCGTTCCGCCAAAAGGCCTTTGGGCCAGTTTGCCGTTTGGGAGTGTATTAAAAGGCACTTTAAATCTTCTGTAAAGCTCTCTTACTACCTGAGGAGCCTGTTCGCAGAAGATTCTGACGGCTTCTTCATCGGCAATTCCGACACCGCCCTTTAACGTGTCCTGTATGTGGTGTTCTATAGAGTCACCGTCTTCCATATTGTTAAGCGCTGCGTTGATCCCGCCTTTAGCCATAAAAGAGTTATTGGCCATTGGTGATTTTTTTGTAACGATTGCAATGTTGCTTCCAAGCTCTTTTGCTTCAATCGCAGCCATCATTCCGGCAATTCCGCTTCCGATTACCAAAATATCATATTTCATTAATGTCCTTTTTGATATAATTGTATCAAAAAAGAGGAATGCCTATGAGATGGTTTGTTTTTTTGATATTCGCAGTACTTTTAAATGCTTATGATGTTACTATTACCAATGTAAATTCTGATGTTGCCACGCTTGACAAATATGTAAAAAAAGGCGTAAGCGGTGTGGTTCTCTGTCCATATAACGGGAAAAACATAATATGCGCTAGAGCTGTATGCTACGGAAAAAAAGCTAAGCTTTTGGTTTATAAGGAATTAAAAAACGACGCTTTTGCACTTCCGGTTGTTTTACCTAAAAAGGGAGATAAAATACTTCTTGCCAAAGATTATGACAGAATTTTGATTATTGCCCCTAATCAGCTTGAATATTTAAAAATGAAAGAAAAATATAAAAACGCTACCGTTATCAGTTCTGATAATTTTGCGGCGTTTTTAGAAGGTATACCGAGCAGGGAGAATTTTATAAATTTTGCAAAAAAACTGAATATAGGGAGAATTATATTCGTATTGGATAAAATATACGAAGTGGACGCAAACAGCTTTTATGCCGTTAAAAAATACGGCAGTATTAATGCCAAATATAAAGAAATATTCTTTACAACATATCCTAAATTCGATATAAAAGGCAAAAATATTATCGCATATTATAAAAGTCTTATAAAGGAATGATATGATAGATGCAAAACATATTGAATTTTTAAAAAATATAGTCGGTGAAGAAGACGTCAAAATTGACAAGCCTCATTTAAGAGCGTATTCGTATGACGCCACTAAAGAGCATTATGAGCCCGATGCGGTTGTGTTTCCTGCCGATGAAGAGGAAGTGAGCAGAATTTTAAAATACTGTAACGATAATAAAATAGCTATCGTTCCAAGAGGTGCGGGAAGTGGCTTTACAGGAGGCGCTCTTCCGGTAAACGGAGGTATCGTTCTTGCTTTGGAAAAATACATGAATAAAATTTTAGAGATTGATGAGAAAGACATGGTCGCTGTTGTTCAGCCGGGTGTAATTAACGCCGACTTGCAAAAAGCAGTAGAAGAAAAAGGGCTTTTTTATCCTCCTGATCCTGCAAGTATGGACTATTCTACAATCGGAGGAAACGTGAGTGAAAATGCCGGAGGTATGAGAGCGGCTAAATACGGTCTTACAAAAGATTATGTAATGAGTCTTAAAGCGGTGCTTCCGAACGGAGATATCATAAGAGCCGGGAAAAGAACGATTAAAGACGTTGCGGGTTATAATGTGGCCGGGATATTGATCGCGAGTGAAGGAACGCTTGCGGTAATTACGGAAATCACTATGAAGCTTCTTCCCAAACCTAAACTTAAAAAAACTTATATGGGTATTTTTGAAAACGTAGAACAGGCGATGAATGCCGTATATAAATCACTTGCAGGCGGGGCAATGCCAGTAGCAATGGAATTTATGGATGCATTAGTCGTAAAAGCGCTTAGGGAAAAACTTGGAGTAAATCTGCCTGACTGGGCCGGAGCTCTGTTAGTGGGCGATGTTGACGGCAATGTTGAAGAAGAAATAAACTATCAGCTTCATATTCTTGAAAAAAGCTTCAAAGAAGAAGGGGCTAAAGAATTTAAAATAGCCGCTAACGATGAAGAAGCAAATGAAATATGGTATGCAAGAAGAAATGCGTCTCCGTCTATTACAATGTATGGAACCAAAAAAATTAATGAAGACATTTCAGTTCCTAGAAGCAAACTTCCGGATGCCTTAAACGGTATATACGCAATAGCTGAAAAATATAACGTTTTAGCTCCATGTTTCGGACATGCAGGTGACGGAAACATTCACGTAAACGTAATGGTTGACGGAAGCAAAGAAGATGAGGTAAAAAGAGGGTATGAGGCAGTCGAGGAAATATTTAAGCTGGTTGTTGACCTTGGAGGAACGCTAAGCGGAGAACACGGAATAGGTTTAAGCAAAGCGCCTTTTATGAAACTTGCTTTCAGCGATGCGGAATTGAATCTTTTCAGAAAAATAAAAAACGCATTTGATCCGAACGGAATACTTAATCCAGGTAAAATGGGACTTTAAAATATAAAATGGAGAAATGAAAGTTGAAAATTTGCACGTTTAATGTTAATTCCATAAGAAGCAGACTGGAAATTGTTCAAAATTTAATTAATGAATACGGAATTGATATATTATGCATACAGGAAATTAAAGTAGAAGAGGAAAAATTTCCTAAAATCGATAATGACTTCGAATGTGTAATACACGGACAGAAAAAATTAAACGGAGTTGCAACTTGCTCCAGGCTCCCTATAGAAAAATATCAAAAAGGTTTCGACGGAGAATTGGAAGAAGCAAGATTTTTGTATACTCTTATTGACGATATACATATTATAAACGTATATGTGCCTTTAGGGGATAATTACGGTGAAAGATTCGAATATAAAATGTATTTCTATGAAAAACTGTTTGAATTTTTAAAAAAATTTGACTTAAACAAAGATAAAGTGGTTTTATGCGGAGATATGAATGTGGCTTTTAGCGATTTGGATGTATGGGATCCGGAAATATGGGAAGGGGAGGTTACTTTTCTTCCTGAAGAAAAAGCTATGATAAATACTCTTTTAAATATGGGATTTATAGATGTTATCAGAGAATTTCATAAAAATGAAAGAGTTTATACTTTCTATGATTACAGAGGCGCCAAAGTATATAAAAATGAAGGTATGAGGCTAGATTATTTTCTGCTGAGTCCCGCCGTGGCAAAAGAAGTGTCTAATGTCGAAATACTTACACAGGTAAGAAGAAAAAGAAAACCCACTCCTTCGGACCATGTTCCGGTAATAATTGAATTGTGAGGTTGTAATGTTTAATGAAATAGTGAATTTTTTAGTACATTTTTGTAATTCCATCGGATATTTGGGAGTATATGTGTATATGCTGCTTGTAGGTACTTTTATACCTGTACCGAGTGAATTGGTACTGCTGCCTGCAGGATATCTGGCGGCTACCGGACAAAAACATCTTCTGCTTTTATGGCTGGTAGGCTCTTTAGGCTCTTTGACAGGAGCTCTTATAAACTATTTTTTAGCTAAATATCTTGTAAATAAACTTTTAAAAGATAAGCCGATTATAGAAAAAGTCAATAAATTCTGGAAAAGACACGGAAAAATTTCCGCTTTTTTGGCACCTCTTACTCCGGGACTTGGACAGTATATTTCAATTCCTGCCGGGCTTTCGCATATGCCTCTTCGCTGGTTTATACCTTTGACTTACAGTGCCAATTTAATCTGGGTAGGTTTTATGCTTATGATAGGTTATCTTTTCGGGACCGGAGAGAGCGCTCATAAAGAGGTGGTTTACGGCAGCCTTTTTTTACTCGGAGGGGTAATTGTTGTCGCAAGTATTTATGTTTTTATGGATTTGAGAAAAGATAAAAACAGCTGAATTATTTACTGATAATAACTCTGTCTTTTCCTTTTCTTTTTGCTTCATAAACCGCTTCGTCAACTCTTTCTATAAATGAGAACATGCCTTCTCCGTCATAAGTTCCGACGCCCATACTTACAGTTACCGGTTTTGATTTTATTTTTATTTTGTTTTTGATGCTTTCTCTCAGTCTTTCCGCAATCTGATAAGCTTCATAAAGCTCTGTTTCAGGAAGAATTATTACTATTTCTTCGCCTCCGTATCTGAAAGCCAGATCGGTGTTTCTTAATTCATGCATTATGTGTTTTGAGAGGTTAATTAATATTTCATCACCTTTTTGGTGGCCGTATGTGTCATTTATCTGTTTGAAATTGTCAATGTCCAGAAAAATAATTGAAAACGGTCTTTTATATCTTTCATATAGATCAATAAAATAGTTAAAATTATCAATAAAATGTCTTCTGTTGTACAGTTTAGTAAGAGGATCAATAATTTTTTCTTTTTCAAGACCTTTTTTTATCATAAAATATACGAAGAATATTATCAATAGTATCAAAAATGCGGTTGCAAGAGTAATGTAAGTCACTTTTTTAAGAAGTTTGTTTTTTTTGTATTCGGATACCTGCTCAGCATAATTTGTAAGATTATTGGCTTCACTCCAACAGTTTTCGCTGGTTATCAAAATAGATTCTTTGCTTTTTTCTTTTTTAAGTTCATCCCAGTCATGTTTTACTTTTTTTAAAAGATACAAAAAATGAGGTTTTTTAGCATCAGGTATATAATTTTGTTTAACGAACTGGTTAATAATATTAAAATCGTTTTCTATCTGTTCTTTAACGCAATCGGCTGATATGTTGTTCAGTTTGAGTTTGGCGTATCTTTGTATTGAACCTCTAATTTGGCCTAATTTATTAACTAAAAAAGCATCTTGGTAAATAGAGTTTTTTAAGGATTTAGTAAGCAGATATCCGTTAAAAAGAGTTATGGATAATATTAAAATTAATAAAACTAAAATAGGGCTTGAGGCGGTCATGCCTCTTTTTTTTAATCTGATTAACATTTTTATACCTTAAAGTCTACTACTTTCCTTTCCGTTATATATGGTTTAATAAAAGATATTACTTCTAAATGATCCGGATGATTTGCATAAATTTCTAAATCTTTTATATTTTTTACATCCGTTATTACACAGAAATCGGAAGAATTAGGGTCAAACTTAATATCCAGACCTACATTTATATTAAGAATTTCAGGTATTTTGTGTTTTAAGTTTTCTATTTTTTCCTTAAAAAGAGGCAAAGGGGCACCTTCTTTGGTTTTAAAAAGCACAACGTGTCTAATCATTCAGTCCCTTTACAAACTCAGTAATTCTTTCAATTCCGGCTTTAATTGTGTCTATATCTGTTGCAAATGAAAATCTGAAATATCCTTCGCTTCCGAAACCTATGCCAGGAACAACGGCAACACCTTTTTCTTCAAGCAGTGTTAATGCAAATGCCATTGACTCTTCCATTATTTCTTTGTGGTTAACGTAAATATAAAAAGCTCCCTGAGGTTTTGCGGCACTTAGTCCAGGGATTTTATTAAATTGTTCATATACGAAATCTCTTCTTTTTTTGAATTCTTTTCTCATCATTTCAACATCGTTATCAGCTTTTCCTAAAAGAGCTGGTATTGCCGCTTTTTGTGTTATTGAGTTAATATTTGAAGTCATTTGTGACTGGAGTTTGGTCATTGCTTTTACCAAATCTTTATTTTTTGTTGCAAGATAACCGAATCTCCATCCTGTCATTGCATGAGATTTGCTTAAGCCGTTTACCGTAATGGTTCTTTGAAGCATGTCTTCGTTTATACTGGCAGTTGCACAGAATTCGCCTTCATAAATAAGTTTTTCATACATTTCATCGCTTACGACCCATATATCTGTGTTTTTAAGCACTTCCGCAAGAGCCGAAAGCTCTTCTTTAGAATAAACTGCTCCTGTAGGATTGCTAGGAGAAGTTAAAATAAGCATTTTTGTTTTTGGTGTAATTGTATTTTTAAGCATTTCAGGGGTTATTTTGAAATTTGTCTCTTCAGTTGTATGAATTGAAACGGGAACACCGTCGTGGTATTTGACAAGTTCGGGATATGTAACCCAGTACGGTGCAGGAATTATTACTTCATCGTCTTTTTCAATAAGACAGGCCATAATATTGTATAAAGACTGTTTTGCGCCGTTGCTGACAATGATTTCGTCTGTTGAATAATCAAGCCCGTTATCTCTTTTTAATTTTATTTTTATCGCTTCTAAAAGTTCTGGAATACCGGCAACGGCAGTATATTTGGTAAATCCTTCGTTTATTGCTTTTATCGCTTCTTCTTTTATTATTTCAGGAGTGTCAAAATCTGGTTCTCCGGCACTAAAAGCAAGCACGTCCCTTCCGGATGCTTTAAGGTCTCTGGCTTTTTGGGATATGGCTATAGTCAGAGAGGGAGAGAGTTTTTCAATTCTTTTGCTAAACATTCTTAACCCTTATATTTTTACCATAATTATATAATATTTTTTTGATTTTGCCGATTTATTATAAAATTAAATAAAAGGTAATACATGAAAACACTGTTCAATACGATTAACGATTTAAAAAAAGAAATTAAAAACGAAGAGTTGCAGAAAAAACTTGATTTTTTGGAAGAAGCTTTTAGAAAACTTCGAACAAAAACGGGTTTAAAAGGACTTGTAAGAAAAAAGAAACTGCGAAAAGTTTTAAGAGATGTGGAATATGAAGAAGAACTGATAAGACTTCAAATAGAATTAATTAAACTGCAAAATTGGGTTTTCGAAAATAAAAAAAGAGTGATGATAATTTACGAAGGACGTGATGCCGCAGGAAAAGGCGGGGCCATAAAAAGATTTACCGAACATTTGAATCCTCGTAAATACAGAGTAGTGGCACTTCCTAAGCCTACAGAAGTTGAAACGGGCCAGTTTTATTTTCAGAGATATTTCAAACATCTTCCGGATCCGGGAGAGGTTGTTTTCTTCGACAGAAGCTGGTATAACAGGGCTATAGTCGAACCGGTGTTTGGGTTCTGTACGCCTGAGCAATATGAAAAATTTATGATGGAAGTACCTGAAATCGAACATGCCTTAATTGATGATGGAATGATTATGATTAAATTCTGGTTCAGTATTTCAAAAGAAACGCAGAAAAAAAGATTTGAAGAGAGAATGAAGAACCCTTTAAAACAGTGGAAGCTTTCGCCGGTGGACAAAAAAGCCCAGGAATTGTGGGATGAAATAACACATTACAAAGAGGAAATGTTTAGTAAAACGCATACGAGTTATTCGCCATGGATTATTGTTAATTCAAACGACAAAAAAACGGCGAGACTTGAAAGTATAAGATATGTTCTTTCTCAGATACCTTATGACGGTAAAAAAGACGCAAAAGTATCTCTGCATCCTGACCCTGATATAGTGCAGAGATATCATAGAAAAAATTTACAAATAGATTAAAATATGATAAAATCAATCTTAAAAAAGGCTTTTAATGTTTAAAAATCTCAGTATACGACAGAAATTACTAATAGCGGTAGGAGTGCCGTTAACATTTGTTGTGCTTTTTGCAAGCTATTTGATTTATTCCCAATATTCTAAACTTACTAGACAAAAAACATATCAGAAAATTGTTGTTTTAACTGTTAATTATATGTCTAATGCTTTGGTTGAACTTCAAAAAGAAAGGGGACTTAGTACTGCTTACATAGCAAATCATGGAAAAAAATTTGCTTTGCAGCTTAAAGAGCAAAGAAAAAAAACTGATAAAAAAATTGCTGAATTAGAACATTATATTGAAAAAATTCAGCTTAAAAAATTAGATGAAAATATATATAAAAGATATGAAGAAGCTTTTGAAAAGCTTGATAAACTGCCTATAATCCGTCAAGAAGTCGATAATTTAAAAATTAATGTGTTAAATGAAATAAAATATTATTCTGATATAGACAAAGCATTTTTGGAAACAAAAGATGAAGTTGCAAAATATTACATAAACGAAGAACTTAATGATAAAATGAATAAATATTTTAAAATATTAATACTTACAGAAAACGCTGGTAAAGAAAGAGCGTATATTGCTTATATGCTAAGTACTGGAAATTTGGATCAGACAATTTTAACCGCTTGGAACTTTACAATTGTTAATCAAAAAAATCTTTTAGAAGAACTTCCTGATTTGAATGCAAAAACCAGAATATATTCACAAAAAGTAGCGGAAATCAGAAAAGAATTTCAGGTTATACCTTTAAAACTTGCTATAGTTTCTAAAATGAAAGATTTAGCCGGATACGGCGGACTGATTCACAATTTTAAAAATTATGTTTTAAGAGGTAAAGAGAAATATGAAAAAAGATTTAACAGAGACTATAAACAATTGCTAAAAGAAATTCAGGAGTATAAAAAATACGGAACTTCTAAAATTGAAGAAGCTGAGCTTAAAAAAATACACGATGTATTTACACAATATTACAACGGATTGCCTGAAGTTGTAAAAGCATATAAAGAGGGAATGAGTATAAAACAGCTTGATAAAATCGTAAAAGTAAATGATTCTCCGGCTATTAACGCATTTAAAACACTTAGTAATGGGAAACATATAAATATTATAAGTGTTGCAGATTGGATAAAAATTTCTACCCAAAGAATAAATGCATTTAAGAAAATTGCAGATAATATTGGTCAGCAACTTTTAAAAAACATAGATGAAGTTATTTCTAAAACTTACGTTTTCATTATTACTATCAGTGTATTGACATTATTGCTGGTAATTCTCATTTTATATATTGGTGTATCTATTTCTAAAAATCTTGTTGAATCTGTTGAAAAGCTTAAAAATGGACTTTTGGAATTCTTTAAATTTTTAAACAGAGAAACGAATGAAGCAAAAAAAATAGATATAGAATCAAATGATGAACTAGGTGTAATGGCTAAAAACATCAATGAAAATATATCTAAAATAGAAGAAAATTTAATGCAGGACGCTAATATGATTAGCGGTCTGGTAAGAGAAGTTGAAAAGATGAAAAGAGGAGTTTTAGAAGGCAGAATTACAGAAAAAGCTGCAAATCCTGAACTTGAAAGAGTGAGAGTGTTATTTAATGAAATGCAGGATGCTTTGGAAAAAATAATTGGTATTGATGTTAATAAAACAGTTGTTGTACTTGACAGTGCGATGAATAAAGATTTTACTAAAAGAATACAAAATGCAATAGGAAAAGTAGAAATTGCCGTTAACAGTGTTATTGATACAATAGTGGATATTTTAAAAATAAATAAAGACAATGGAGAAATTCTGACGCTTAAATCTTCAGAATTAAAAGAAAAAATGGATTACTTAAAAGAAGTTGCTAAAAACTCATCAGAAGAACTTTCTCATCTGTCAGCGGTAATGCAAAATTTAAATAATGAAATTATTGATATTTCAAATCAGACAAGAACAGTTGTTGATCAGTCTCAGGATATTAAAAATGTTGTAAATGTTATTCAGGAAATAGCTGATCAGACAAACCTTCTTGCACTTAATGCCGCAATAGAAGCTGCAAGAGCAGGGGAACATGGTAGAGGATTTGCTGTTGTAGCCGATGAAGTAAGAAAGCTTGCTGAAAAAACACAAAAATCTTTAAGCGAGATTGATGCTAATATTAATATTCTTACCCAGTCTATTACAAGTATAGGTGATGCTATAATTAAACAGACTGATGAAATTTCTTCTGCTACTGCAAAAATTGAAGAAGTAAATCAAAAAACCCATGAAATGGAAGGTCTTGTTTCGGAAGTTGACAATGTGGCTGATGAAGTAAAAGAAATGGCCGATACAATGCTTAAAAACGTAGAACGAAATAAGTTCTAACGTTTTTATTTATATTTTAACGCTTCAAGGTAATCTCTGTATTTTTTCTCTATTTCTTCATCTTTTTCTATAATGTCTTTATCGTTATTTGTAATCGCTTCTTCAAGCACCTTAATTCTGTCCATTAAGTATTCAAAAAGCTCTTTTTCTATATCGGGAAGTTTATTATGCGCAAGAGGCGAATAATCCTGTCTTTTTATTATTTTACCAGGAATTCCTACAACGGTTGAATAAGGGGGTACATCTTTTACTACAACGGAGTTAGCACCTATTTTGCTGCCTTTTCCTATAGTTATATCTCCGAGTATTTTTGCGCCTGCTCCTATTGTTACGTCATCTTCTATGGTAGGGTGTCTTTTGCCGGGACTAAGACTTACACCTCCTAATGTAACACCCTGATAAATCGTTACGTTGTTGCCGATAATGGCGGTTTCTCCTATTACAACGCCGATTCCGTGGTCTATAAATACATTTTCTCCTATATTTGCTCCGGGATGTATATCCATATTTGTCAAAAACTGATTTATTGACATAATAAAGCGGGCAAATCTTTTAAAGCCCTTTTTATATATTTTGTTGGCAATTCTGTAATTTACAAGAGCCCATACTCCCGGATATGCGTATAAAAGTTCTACTTTGTTTTTAAAAGCCGGGTCTCTGTTTTTGACGGCTTCAAAATCCTTTTTAATCAATGTCCATATACTCACTGATCACCTTTTTTATCCTGAAATTGATCTCATCTACCGGTTTTGAAGCATCTAGCAGCAGATATGGAATTTCCAGTCTGTTGCA
>Ga0256843_1001457_pt1 | contig 18689 bp, 17 predicted proteins | sample AlvinellametaG_FD_191572 | JGI IMG/M metagenome (GOLD analysis project Ga0256843, IMG submission 191572) | Pompeii worm associated microbial communities from hydrothermal vent at the East Pacific Rise, Pacific Ocean - Alvinella | ecosystem: Host-associated > Annelida > Integument > Unclassified ... | reverse complement strand
CTACAATATCATAGATACCATTAAATGAAAACTCATTTACAGGAGCACTTGATGCATAGTGAGAAAAGTTTAAGTTTGCACGACGCTCATCAAAAGAGGGAATATCTTCTAACTCAGTATACTCATACAAAACTCTATACTCCGCTTCACTAGGAAGTTGATAAGTCACACCCTCTTTTTGACTCTTATACCTACAAAAAGCTTCTGCTTCGAGTGCATTCACATCGACAGGCCAATCAAGTGGCATATCTATAAGTTCACTCAGAGTTCTATACAGATAGGTACCATCTTTTTTAACCCAAAAGTGTGGATTTTTTGCACGACTCTTCTCTAAAAAAGCTCTACCCTCTGCATCCCAGTACTCTAAACGCTCATAGCCACCCTCTTGCACAAACTCCATATATTCGCCATTACTCACTAGATACTTGGAGACTTTAAAATCTAAAATACTCTCTATATATGCCCCATATTCATTGTCCCATCCATAGAGCTTATGATCTGCATCAACACCTAAGCGAACCTCTTTTCCTTTTATCTGAATCATCTCATTTTTGGGTTGCGTAGAACTTTTGAGGCATCTTTGAAAGAAGTTAGATTGCTTCACATCTTCAAGAGGCATCTGTCTATGTAAGACAAGAGAGGTCTCTATATGAATACGCTCATGCTCTATCCCCATAAGTATAATCCATAGAGGTGATTCCCAAGTGATAGGAAGTGTGAACTCCATCTCAGAGATAAGTGCATCGACTATTTTTTTTACCTCTGCTCTGTACGCTCTTACTGCATCAACACTTGGCCACCTGTAACGAGAATTATCCATATCATCCCAAGACATCTCATCTACACCTACTGCAAAGATAGACTCAAACTCAGGATTTACCCTTTTTGTGATGATTTTCATATTGATAAGTTTGTTGATGAAAAAAGTTGCAGTATGCCCAAAATAAAATATCATCGGATGACGAGTAGGTTCACTCTTTTTATAAAAGACACTCTCATCTTTTAAGACCTCAAAAACTCTCTCATAGAGTTCATAAGTGTTGTGAAAGTATGCTCTAATCTCTTCTCTTTTATGCGCAACACTCTCTCCATCTAAAAGTGGAGAGTATTTACTAAACTCACTCAAAATTTCACCCCTATTTTTGTTATAATGATTATACCAATCCTCGCTAAAAAGTAAATATTAAAACGAGCATATTGTATTATAGTGTGAGGCAAAAATCCGTAGGAACTACAAGTAGTTTCAAGGGTTTTTAACGAAGCAATATGATACAATATGCTCGCCCTTCGGGTAAAAGATAAGCTATCATCTACTTCGTTAGAGTATCTTTGGGCTACTAGTAGCTCCTGCGATAATCTGCCTCATAGCTAATAGCTTATCTTTTATTTTACTATTCACTTTTTAGTGGGGATTGGTATTATATGCAAATTATTCAAAGTAAATTATTAAATAGATTTGAAAATATCACTCACGCCTTTACAACAAGAGAGGATGGGAACCTTGCATTTCATGTTGGAGATGATGCAAAAAATGTCACTCTAAACCATGAAAGATTAGCAAAAAAGCTTCACTTCAAACTTCCATCACTTGTACACATGAAACAGGTACACTCTAACATCGTAAAAAGAGTAGATGAAAATGACACCTTTTTAAACCCACCTACCTGTGATGCAGTCATAACAGATAAAAAAGATACTCCACTTATGGTCATGGTAGCCGACTGCTCACCCATACTCTTCTATGATGCTGTAAAAGAAGTTATAGCTGTTGCTCACGCTGGACGTGCAGGAGCCTTTTCCAACATAGTAAAAAATGTACTCGACTCTTTTCAAAATGACTTTGGCTCAAATATGGAAGATATTACCGTAGTAGTTGGAGCAAACATAAAGAAGTGTTGTTACGAGGTAGGCGAAGAGATTTTCTTTGAAGCCAAAACCCTACACCTACAAAAACATCTCCAAAAAAAAGAAACTTCTTACTTCCTAAACATCTCCACTATTCTTAAAGAACAACTCTTAAACGCTAACATACCAGAACAAAACATAGAGTTTATCCAAGAGTGTAGTTCCTGCAGAGTAGATAAATACTTTTCATACAGAAAAGAGAGGAAAACTGGAAGGTTTTGTGGGGTTATTTACTTAAAATAGATTGATATTATAAATTACACTTAAGCAATATTTTGTACCTTGTGTAAGAAATAGAATAAATAATAGAGATTTTAATTTTAAAAAAATCTTCAAATTACTCTAAAATGTTACATTTATCATAATTATAAAGAAAAAGTAAAAAATAACATTTTTTTTCTTTATATATTAATTTTCAATATTAAGGTTCTTTTTTATATAATATTTATTAATAAATAATTACATACCAACAATGGTAAATTCACGATTATTTATGAGGAATTAAAATGAAAAAAAGTAAATTAGCTCTATTAGCATTATCAGTGATGCTTTTTAGTGGGTGTAGTACTACTGTTCCTTTGGAACCAAAAGAAATGTCTCAAAGTGCTAAAAGTTTCAATACGCCTCCTGAAAATAAAGCAGGACTTTATGTATATAGAGATTCATTTGTTGGAAAGGTATTAAAAAAAGATATATGGATTGATAATGAGTGTCTTGGAAGAACAGCTAATAAAGTTTTTTTCTATAAAACTATTGATGGTGACAAAGAGCACAAACTCTCTACAGAATCAGAATTTTCAGCAAATAGCCTCTCTCTTAAAACACAAAGTGGAAAAAATTACTTTGTAAGACAATATATAAAAATGGGTGTTTTTGTTGGTGGTGCAAACCTTGAAGTTGTTGATGAGGAAAAAGCGAAAAAAGCAATTTCTAAACTTGATTTAGCAAAAAAAGGACTTTGTAATAAAGAACATAGAACAGACTAATAATAGTATATATAAGAGTTAGATAGTTCCATATACAGAATACTATTTTTAATTAGCTAGGATTTATTATAAACTCTATATCTCATAAAAATAGGTCTGATAGGCACTATCTAGCTCTGAAAGTTTTAGCTCAAAAACTGCCCTTATTTTCTCTTGCATATCACCCCAAAAAGAGTCTAGGACTACACTTGCACCTAAGTTTTCACTTGGAACAAAAAGTTTTCCTTCTAAGGCTTCTATAATTTCAAGGACACTTATCTCTTGTGCTGTGCGAGCTAACTTATAGCCACCATTTACACCTCTTATACTTACTACCAAGTCACTTTTTTTAAGTGCAGAGAGTATCTGTTCTAGATAGCCATGTGATATTTGCGTCATAGCAGCTATCTCTTTTATCTGCATAAGTTTTGCATTTGGTGAGTTATGAAGTGTATGCATTGCAGCGAGTGCATAGACTCCTTTCGTTGAGATACCAACCATTAGATAGTGATACGTTTATAAAGATGATAAATTTCGCACCCTAAACAGTAAGAAAAAGTAACTTCTAAAAGAACACATGCAAGTAAAACAGCACTTAAAAGATAAACAAGAAATGTAAAAGAGAAAAAGCTTGAGATAAAAATAGCACTTACAAAAGCTAAACCAAATAACATAGCTAATTTTTTAGGCGCTGCATCAATCATTAGTGTCTCAAGTTTTAAAAAATCTTTTGTTATATATGAAAGCATATAGACTAAACTAAAATCTTTTTTAGAGAGAATACGTGTTAAAAAATCTATAATTAAAAAAAAGATGATAAATTTATTTGTAGTTATTAAAAAAAGTATTATCAGAAGAGCTACATAAAATGCACTAATTCTAGCGATATTCGCATCAACTCTTACAAAAGATATAGGACATGATTTACTTTGCATCAAAGACCCCTCTATTAATTTTTGTAATAATAGGAGTTTTTAAATTTAATGTCAAGTAAACATAGTAGTTTACTAAGGTATTAAGAGGTTACTCTCTGTGCTAACTGTTCAGGAAGGATTCCTAAGGACTCTTCCACAAGCTTTGTATTACCATGTGTTATAAAAGAATCTTCATACTCAAAACTTGTAAGCTCTACATCTGTTATTTTCTCAACTGCTAAAAATTCAAGTATTGCAGAACCTACCCCACCCATCTTTACACTATCTGAAAAAATAAACCATTTTTTATATTTTGTACTCAAGTTTTTGAGCATATCTGTATCAAGTGGCTTCACAAAGCGTAAATCTAAAATAGCTACCTCTTCATCTAAAAATTTTGATGTTTCATAAGCACGACCAACACCATTACCGTAGCCTATAAAAAGGGTATCACTTTTTGTAGATCGAAGGAGTTGAGACTTTCCTAAAACAAAAGGAGTAGACTCGATAAGTGTTGTTTCACTAAATGATCCTCTTGGATAACGAAGAGAACAGGGGTGTTGATACTCTGATGCAAACTCCATAGCTTGATGCATACTCTTCTCATCACGAGGTGCAAAGAGTGTCATATTTGGTATAGCTCTTAAAAAACTTATATCAAAAACACCTTGGTGTGTCTCTCCATCCTCCCCCACTATTCCAGCTCGATCAAGTGCAAAAACAACAGGTAAATCCATCAAACATGTATCATGTATCACTTGGTCGTATCCACGCTGTAAAAAAGTGGAGTAAATAGTACAAAAAGGTTTAAAACCCTCTTTTGCCATAGCACTCATAGAAGTAACTGCATGCTGTTCGGCAATAGCAACATCCCAAAAGCGTGTCGGATACTTCTCTAGTAGCTCAGAGAGTCCCGTTCCACTAGGCATTGCAGCTGTTGCACCAACTATCTTTTCATTTTTTTCACAGAGTGATAAAAGAGACTCTGTATAGATTTGTGTTGCTGATTTAGCAGAAGACTTTTTCTTTGCGTGACCATCACTTAACTCAAAAGGACCTACACCATGCCACTTCTCTTCTTTACCTTCAGCAATATCATAACCCTTCCCTTTCAGTGTTTGGCAATGAATAATAACTGGCTTACCCATCTTCTTTGCCGTTTCAAAGATGTCTATAAGTTGCTCTAAGTTATGCCCATCTACAGGACCTATATAGTTGATGCCCATCTCTTCAAACATGATACCAGGAGTGATGAGTTTAAGCCCCTCTTCCATTCTTTTTGCGAGGTAATGAGCACCCTCACCAAAGTTATCTACAAAACTCTCTGTCGTTTTTTTAAAACGTTGGTAAAAAGGTGAAGCCATAGCAGAACTTAGTATTCGGCTGAGTGCTCCAATAGGCTTTGCTATCGACATCTCATTATCATTGAGTATAATAATCATAGGGTATTTTCTATCACCTAATTCATTAAGTGCTTCATAAACCATACCTGCCGTCATAGAACCATCACCAATCATAACAACCGGAATCCGACTCTCTTCTTCACCTTTTAGTGCAATTGCCTTTGCTGCTCCAACACCTAAAGAGATAGACGTAGAGCTATGTCCAGCTACAAAGTAGTCATCTTCGCTCTCACTCGGTTTCGTATAACCACACAGACCATTAAACTGACGGAGTGTATCAAAAGCTTCCCATCTCTCTGTAAGTAGTTTATGTGCATACGATTGATGACTTACATCAAAAATAAAAGGATCTTTTTTACTGTCAAAAACCTTATGCATAGCAACTATCAACTCTGTCGCACCTAGTGTTGAGCTTAAATGTCCACCATTTTTACTCACAACTCGAAGTATCTCTTCTCTTATATCTTTACATACTATCTCAAGTTCGGAGATAGACTTTTCTTTTATATTCATACTTTTTTACTTTTTATAATTATTCACTTAAAGCTGCACGTTTCACACGCTCAAATCTTTTTGATATTTGTGCATCAATATTTCCAGCATCACTTAATACAATGACACCACCTTCACTAACAGCACTATCTGATACAATCGTTATATGCTCTAAGTTGCCTATATGTTCAGAAATCGCTCCATGATTTTTCGGATTTACTTTGAGTGTTATTTTTGATGCACTCTGTAACTCTTTTATAAGTTCATCTGACAAAATTTTTGCAACTTTATTAGAGTTTTCACTCAATTCTATTTTTATAACCTCTTGAGAAATATCAACAGCTGCAGATACTAACTCATTTTTTATACTCTCCAAAGCTTTCTCAAATTCAGAAGCACTCTCTTCTAACTTTTTAACAGATGAAGCAAAAAGAGTAAGACTCTTTGCAGCAGTCGTTTGAGCATCTTCTTTCGCTTTTAAAATTCCCGCTTCAACACCTTCAGCAAAAGCTTCTTCTTTTGCTTTTTTAAGTGCCTCTTCATACTCTTTCTCCTTACTCTCTAACTTCATTTGAAGTTTAATAAAGTTTGAAGACATCTCATCTGTTTTTTGCATCAAAGACTCTATAAGGGACTCTTTTGAACTTGTACTAAGTGCACTCGAATCTACATCTGTAATTCTTGCTTGAGGATTTGACTCTTCTGTATAACTTGATTGAGCATTTCCATCCACTTTAGCATCATTATTATTAGATGTAGACAATACTTTAAAGTTATAGGGATTTACCTTATGCTTCTCTAATTTTGAGTTTGAAATTACTGTTGCCATAACCTACTCAATCATCTCTTCAGTTGAACCCATCTGAATAACTCCAGATTCTGCTAAACTATTCACTGTTTCAACAATTTTACGCTGAGCAGTCTCTACATCTTTCATTTTAACAGCACCAAGGAACTGCATCTCCTCTTCAAATGCTTCACGAGCACGCTCACTCATAGCAGAGAAAAACTTCTCTTTCAACTCTTCAGGAGAAGATTTAAGTGCTAACATAAGTTCTGCTTTATCCACAGCTTTAAGCGTCTCAGTAATTGCTGTTTTATCGAGAGAGACCATATCTTCAAAAGTAAACATCATCTCTTTAATGAGTGTAGCAAGTTCTTCATCAACCTGTTCGATATTTGCAAGAGTAGCTTTAGAACTTTTCACACCAAGGCGGTTAAAGACATCAGCAACAGCACGAGGTCCACCCACTTCTACTTTATATGATGCGAGGGACTCTAGTTTGGATTCTAAAACGGCTGAAACACGCTTAATAACAGAAGGAGAGATATCTCCTAGTTTTGCCATACGCATAGCGACTTCACTTCGTAAATCATCAGGAAAATACTGAAGAGTATCTGCAGCTTCAGTTGCATCCATATGCGCTAAAATAAGTGCAATAGTTTGAGGATGTTCATGCTGAATAAAGTCTGAAAGCTGTTGTGGCTTGATTTTTGAGAGATATGCAAAGTTTTGAGAATCTTGCATATTTTTACTTAGTTTATCTAAGACACGTTTTGCTTCTTCTGCGCCTAGTGTTCTATAAAGTAGCTCTCTTGCATACTCCATACCACCAGCCGTAAGATATTGACCCGATTGAAAGATAGCATGAAACTCTTCTAAAATTGCTGTTGCAACTGCTCTATCTATGGTTGTATTTGTTGCAATATATTTTGAAATCTCTGTAATACTATCTACACTCATAGCAGAAAAAATACCTGCAGTACTCTCTTCTCCAAGTTGAAGAAGTAAAATAGCAATTTTTTCAGCCATACTCATCTCATCAAAGATAGCTTGTTGTTGTTGCGTTAAGTTAGCCATTTATCACCTCTTATCCTGATGTTCTTGGAGTATTAGACTCTGCTTCTTCATAGAGTAAAGCCTGAAGAAGCGATGCTATATCTTCAGGGGAATCTTCCACCATTCCTCTTACTTTTTCTAAAATAACCTCATATTTGAGCTCATCTTCGTTAAAGTTTTCACCAACACCTAGTTGATCTTCCACTTTTTTACGCATCTGTTGTACTTTCTCAACTAAATCTTCCTCTTCATCATCTTCAATAGATAATATAGGAGTAGCTAACTCTTCCTCTTCACGAGATATTTCAAGCATTTTATCTGCAAATGGAGAGATGACTTTTTTATAGAGTATCAGAAGTAAAATAAGTACAAATAGATATTTAAATACTCCAGAAAATGGTGCTAAATAAGTAGCGATAAACTCTTTACCTTGAGAAACACCATCTATAGGTGCTTCTGTTTGTGTTCTATCAAACTGTAAGTTTTGTACGCTTACCTGATCACCTCTCTCTTGAGATATACCAATAGAGCGACTTACAAGAGACTTGAGTGCATTTAAGTCACTTTCGCTAAGAGGTTCGTAAATAACTTCTGATGTCGTTTCCCCATTTGCATCGACTTTCTCTTTATATTTACCATCAACAACGACAGCTGCTGTTATTCGCTTAATTCTTGCAAATTGACTTTTTGTCGTACTTACAGTTTTACCAACTTCATAGTTTGTTGTACCTGTGTTTTTTTCATACTTTTCAGTAGTTTTTTGGCTCTCTAAACCTTTAACTGCACCAATATTACTCACAGTTCCAGGAACACCACCAACTTGATCAGGAGAAGAGCCTGTACGCTTCTCTTCACTCACTTGCTCACTTCTTACAACATTTTCAGGATCATAGGACTCACTCGTTGAATTTTTTATAGAAAAATCAAATTCAATAGAGACCTGCGCTACAACTTTATCTGAACCACCTACAAAAGGTGAAATAACACTTAAAATCTTCTTTTGTCGCGCTTTTTCCTCTTTAAGCTTATAACGCTGTTGCACAATTGAGAGTTCACCCATCTGTGCCATTTCATCTTCATCACCTAAAGTATTTCCATCACTGCTTACAAGCATAACACTCGATGCAGTTAGTTTAGGTACAGCAGCAGCAACAAGGTTTTTAATTCCACGAATCTGTTTTGAGGAGAGACTTCTTCCCTCTGCAATTTCTACCATTACAGAAGCTGTTGGAGCCACTTGCTTTGAGACGAAAAGTGTCTCTTTTGGAAGAGCCAGACTCACTGTTGCTCGCTCTATTGGAGAGAGTGCATTAATAGTACGGGAAAGTTCACCCTCTAAAGCACGAAGATGTTTGATTTTTTGGTCAAAAGATGTTGCCCCAAACTCCTGCTTATCAAAAAGTTCAAAACCAACACCACTATCTTTTGGTATTCCTAAAGATGCGATATTGATTCTCTCTTTATAAACAACATTTTTTGGTACTTTAATAACATTGTTCTCTTCAAGTTTATAGGGAATATTATCTTTTTCCAGTTGTGCGACAACCTTGGCTGCATCAGAAGAGCTAAGAGAATCAAAAAGTACTTCATAACTACTTTTTTCACTTTTAGCACCCGTATAAACAACTAAGAATATTAAAAATGAGATAATTCCAATAATTGCTGCAGCAATAATCATCTTTTGTTGTTTTGTTAACTTGGTATAGAGAACAACTAGTTGTGAAAAAAGTACCTTAAAATCCATCAAACTCTCTTTTTAAAATTTATAACAGTTCTTCTATAAGTTCGAAAAAACGACTATTTTGCCAATCTTTTCCAACAGTTACACGAATAGCATTCATTCCGTAGCCACTTAAGTCTCTTACTATCATCCCTTTTTTCAAAAGTGCGTCTGATATTTCTGATGAATTTTGATTATCATTAAAGCATAAAGTAACAAAATTTGTATAACTCTCTATTATATCAATATTTTGCTTACGTGCAAATTCTTCATAACGTTTCATCTCTTTGAAACTTGTAGTTATTGACTCTTGAACAAACTCTTCATCTTCTAAAGCAACCGAAGCTGCTTCAAGGGAGAGTGTCGTAACATTAAAAGGCGGACGCAACTTATAAAGTTCTTTTATAATTTTACTGCTGCTTATTCCATAACCTATTCGCATACCACCAAGTCCATAAGCTTTCGAAAACGTACCTAAATAGATAACATTTGAAAACTTCTCAATGAGCTCTTTAGGAGTTACTTTTTTACTCACATCTTTTGCTATCGCATACTCCATATAAGCACCATCTACCACAACTAAAGTATTTTCATCTATTTTCGCGATAAACTCCATCATTTGTGTTGCATCTATTGCATCACCTGTTGGATTATTTGGTGTACATAAAAAGATAATATCTGGGCTTTCTGATTTGTATAACTCATAAAATTCATCCAAATCATGTTCTTGTGATCTTGTTCGAATAACCTCTGCACTCACATGTTTAGCATAAATTTCATACATTGCGAATGTAATACTGTTAATTAATATCTTAGAATTTTCGTTTGCTTTTGCATGCATTAAAAACTCAATAACCTGATCACTGCCACTACCGATAATGAGATTTTCAACACTAATATCAAATCTTTTGCAGAGAGCTGTTTTTAACTTTGTCATACTATCATCAGGATAAAGCGCCATATTTGCAACAATCTTTGTTACTGCTTCTTGAACCTTAAGTGAACAACCATTTGGATTTTCATTTGATGCAAGTTTTACAATATCTTTTGGTTCTATACCAAACTCTCGAACAACTAACTCTATAGGCTTTCCAGCCTCATAAGTTTTTATACTCTCTAATTTTTTGTTAAATTTCAATCTTCACCCTTTACATAAGATCCTAACCAAGTCACCTCATCTGCATGCTGACTTAACACTTTTTGTACTCTTGGTTCATCTATATGACCAAAAAAGTCTATATAAAACCAGTAGTCAAACCCACCATCTTTATCTTTTGAAGGACGAGACTCAATTTTTGAAAGATTTATCTTCTCTTTATCAAAATCTTGTAAGAAATGGACAAGTGCTCCTGCTTCAACAGCATCTTGCAATCGTACCAAGATAGATGTCTTATCCTTCTCACTCATTCCATTTTTAAAATCACTGAGTATTACAAAACGAGTTGCATTATCTGACTCATCCTCTATATTTTCAAACATAGTAGGTACTCCATAGAGTTTTGCAGCAATATGAGAACAAATTGCAGCAGCATTTTCATCCTCTGCTGCTAAGATTGCTGCTTTTGCTGTTGACTCTACTGGAATCTGCTCAATATCTGTAAAACCATGTTCACTCAAAAACTCTCGACATTGACCAAAACCTTTATCTTTTGAGTAAATTTTTGTTATATCTTCAAGTTTATGTGCTTTGGTTGCAAAAGCAACATGAATTGGCATATAGAGTTCTGCTACAATTTTCATAGATGACTTTGAGAGTAAATCTAGTGTCTCACCCACAATACCATCACGAGAGTTCTCAATAGGGACTACTCCAAACTTCGCACGTTTGGCTTCTAGTGTCTTAAATACAGCTTCAATAGAGTTTAAAGAGAGATAGTCACTCATAGCTCCAAAACGACTCTCTGCTGCTTGATGCGTAAAACTCCCCTCTGGTCCAAGATAGGCTATACGCTCTGGGAGCTCTAAGTTACGAGATACTGCAAAGATTTCAAGATAAATTGCCTCAATCGCACTTGCATTTAAAAGTCCACCCTCTTCAAGACTTAACTTTGTTAATCTCTCTATAATCGCCTTTTCACGTTCGGGTCTATAGATAGCACCCCCACTCTCATGTTTTATCTCACCTACTCTCTCAACAACTTTCATTCTTTTGTTGAGCAGATGTAACATCTCATCATCAATCATATCTATCGCATCTCTACAATCTTCTAAAGTTTTCCAGTCACTTACATCTTTCATATCTTCTCCAATACCTCTTGCATATCAGCATAAATTTCATCTGGCTTGAGACTCTCTTGTAAAAAAGGAACTATCTCTTGTGCTGTTTTATACTTTCCACTTGTTACAAAAATAGTCTTCATTCCTAACTCTTTTGCACCACCCAAATCACCCTTGACATCATCACTTATCATAGTAATTTTCTCAAATGTTGCATTTGCATCCTGTTTTTGCATCAAAGAGAGTGCTTCACCATAAAATGCCTCACTAGGTTTGCCAACAACATCATAAGAGCTACTTGTCGCAAACTCTAACATCTTTAAAATAGCTCCAACACCAGGGTAACGTTTGGAGTTTTTTGCATAAATGGATGTCTCATGCATACCAACAAGTGTAGCACCCTCCAAAAGAAACTCTATCATTTGAGCATACTCATCAGCAGAAAAGTCCTCTTTTATAGCTACTAACACAGTCTTTGGATTTTCAAAATCTAATCTATATCCCATACCTTGAAGTGTTTTTAAAAACTCTTCAGCTCCATACGCAGCAACTGCCTCTTTAGCTACTCTTGATGCAAGGAGCATAAGGGGGTCTAAGTATTTATCAAAACTCAATGCAAAACCAATAGATGTAAGATAGTTATAAAAATCCTCTGAAGATTTTTTTGTATTGTTTGTAACCACCATATAGGGGATGTTCTCTTGGTTAAGATAGTTTATAAACTCTCTACTTCCAGCAATAGGAGACTTATCTGCATCACTGATTAAAGTCCCTTGAACATCTATGAAATACATCTGGTTTTTAATCCTCTAAAAACTCTTGCTCTAGGGCAATTAAATCTTCAAAACGCTCACGTCTACGGATAAGTCTATCTTTACCATTTTCAAGAGCAACCTCTGCACTACGTCCACGAGTATTGTAGTTACTACCCATACCAAAACCATAAGCTCCAGCACTATGGACAACTATTAAGTCGTTATGATTAAGTTCTGGAAGCTCATAATCTTTTGCAAAAAAGTCTCCACTCTCACAAACTGGACCAACAATATCTACCGGACGGCTCTCACTTGTTGATTCTGTAATAGCCTCTATCTTGTGGTAAGCATTATAGAGTGATGGGCGTAAAAGATCATTCATCGCTCCATCAACCACTACAAACTTCTTTTTACCATTTTGTTTTTCATACAGTACTTTACTTACAAAGTAGCCAGCATTTGCCGTTAAAAAACGTCCGGGTTCACAAAGAATTGTCAAATCAAGTGCTGTTAAAGTACCTAAAATTGCCTGTGCATAATCATAAGGTTTAATCGTTGTCTCATTATTGTACTTGATGCCAAGTCCACCACCAATGTCAAAAAACTTCAGTTCAATATTTATACCATCAAGGGAACGAACTAAATCAGCCACTATCTCAGCAGACTCACGGATAGGATCAAGTTCTGTAAGTTGTGAACCTATGTGAAAGTGAATTCCAACAGGGTCAAGATGCTCAGAGTTATTTGCTTTGATATACATACGTTTGGCTGTACCTAAATCAACACCAAACTTATTATCATGCAGACCTGTTGAGATGTAAGGGTGTGTTTTTGGATCTATATTTGGGTTAACACGAACGCTTATGCGAGAGACTTTTCCAAGCTCTTTTGCTATCATCTCCACACGTCCAAGTTCTGCATCAGACTCAACATTGATGTAGAGTATATCTTTTTCTATCGCTTCACGAATCTCATCGTCACTCTTTCCAACACCTGAAAAGATAATCTTATATGCTGGGATTCCAGCCATAAATGCACGTCTCACCTCACCGATAGAGACACAATCTGCTCCACTTCCCATCTTTGCAAAATGTTTTACAACACTCAGGTTTGAGTTTGCTTTTACTGCGTATGCGATAATGGACTTTCTACCACGAAAAGCCTCTTTTAACTCTTGGTACTGTGTAGACATATAGTCAAAATCATAAACATAAAGGGGTGTCTGATATTTTTGTGCAAGTGCTTTAAAATCAATCATAAAAATTCCAAATTCTTTTTTAAGTGATTTTATCTAAAAAGTGCTTATATTTTAATTTAGAAACTTTTTATCGTGTGTCCTTATAGGTGTAAAGTTGTCTCAGAGCTATTAAAAAGAGTATAAATACAGGAACAATAATCCCTATTTCGCTAGAGATTGTTTTATGTTTAGAGAGTTCAATAAGCATATATAAAATACCCCACACGAGTAAAGAGGAGAGAATTGCTCCAAAACTAAAGAGAGAAACATTTAAAAACCTTACACTCATAGGCACAAAGAAAAAGATGATTACAATAAGACAAGGAACAAAGAATGGATAGATAAATATTTTATATAAAGCACCTCTAATATTACTCGTATTGATGTTTTGAGCGTCTAAAAGTATAATAGCATCAACTGCTTCACCAATAGTAAAATTAACTTTCCCCTCGTAAACTTGATCTAAAATTTTTGGTCGGAATCCCTCTAATATCTTCAAATCTTTTGATTTATTCACTTCAATACCACGAGACGAAAAACTTAAATCATCAGGTTTTTTGATGATATCAGCCTCTTTTATATGCCAAAAACCATCTCTGTATGATGCAGAAGATGCGATAAGAACCTCTTTTAATGAGTTATCTGCTACGCTAAAAACTCTAATATTTTCTGCTTTTTCTTGAAGTGGAAGCATTTTTGAAAAGTAAATATAACGCCCTTTATAGGTAAAAAAAAGATCTTTTGAGGGGTTAAGATACTGTGCATGATTTCTAATATTATAAGAGTATTCCGCTCCGTGAGAGAAGCTTGTCCAACTATGAAGAGCGATAAAAAGGATAATAATAAAAGTTGAGACAGCTACAAAGGGTTTCAGTATATCAAGTCGAGTGTAGCCTAAAGAGAAAAAAGAGACTAAAGCATTCGAGCGAATAAGAAATATTTTTGTACTTATCATCGCAAATATCAGAGCTAAAGGAAGCAGCATATCAATCGCAAAGAAGGATTTATAAACAAGATAGATAACAATAAGGTTTGCTGATGTTGAAAGGAGTGCCGCATTACTCATATAGTCAAATCCGACCATAAACATAACAAGTGCACCCAATATAATAAAAAAATATTTCAAATAATGAAAAGCTATATATTTAAAAGCTAACACTTAGCGCTCATTTAAAGGAGATATTTTCTTCGCAAATTTTGAGCTTGTATCTTCCATGCTATGCGTTAGTAAAAACTCAACAGCATCAGCAGTGTGAGAGATAAAATCTTCTAAATGACTCTTTTGCTCCTCTGAAAATTCACTTAAAACATAGGAAGAGACTTCTCCTTTATGTTCTGGTTTCCCTATCCCCATGCGTACACGTATATACTCTTTACCAATATTTGCATCAATGGACTTTAAGCCATTATGTCCACCATGCCCACCAGCAAGTTTAAAACGTAAACTTCCAAATGGTAAATCTAAATCATCATGTATTACAACAACACTCTCTTGTTTATAAAAATTTTTAACTTTTATAACACTGTTACCAGATAGGTTCATAAATGTAAGTGGTTTTAATAGAAAATGATTTTGAAATTTATAACATTCACCTAGAAAAGAGGAAGAGGTGACATTGGAAGCGGAGAATCTACTTTTAAGTTCATCTATAACCATAAAGCCGATATTATGACGTGTTTTATCATAGTCCGAACCAGGGTTTCCTAGTCCGACTATAAGCATTACTATTTCGCTTTAATGATACTTAAAACAGATACACGATCAGAATCTGTGTATGTAACATTTTCAAAAGCTGGAAGATCACGAACAAGTATAGAATCACCTACATCCATAGGAGAAACATCAACTTTGATACTATTTGGAACATTTTCAATTGCAGCTTTTACACGTACACGAGTTTTTGCGATGTTTACAAGACCTTTATTTTTAAGACCAATTGCATCACCTTCTGGCATAACTGGCACATGATAATGAGTCACAACACCTGGTTGTGCTACCATTAAATCAACGTGTAAAAGATTACCAGTTACTGCTTGTGACTCATAAGATTGAACAACAACGTTCATCTCTTGACCAGCAATACTTACTGGGAATGCTAAAGTCTCTTTATTACGAACTGTACGGATATACTCATTCATTTTGAATGCAGCATGGATATTTTCTAAACCTTTTCCATAAATATTCGCAATTAGATAACCATCACGGCGAAGTGCTTTCGTGCCCTTCTTACCAATACTCTCTCTAACGATACCTTCTAACATATAATTTCCTTGTGTTTTTAAAATGGTCGCAATTATACTGAAAAATCTTTTAAAGTTTACTTCAAGTCAAATATTTCATCTTCAGAAAACTCTTTTTTCTCGCCAGATGTAACAGATTCACTTGCTGCTTGTCCACTTGATAAGCCATTGATTTTCAGTTGTAAATCAGAAGCACTTGTAGCATTTTTCAAAGCCTGTTCTAAAGATATTTCCCCTTCATTATATAAATCTAAAATAGATTGATCAAAGCTTTGAGATTTATAGTGATCCTTTCCTGCTTCAATAGCATCACGAATTTCATAATCTCTATTTTCCATGATAAGTTTTTCGATAGTTGGAGTACGTACAAGAACTTCCATGGCTGCACGACGACCACCATCTTTTGTTGGAACTAAACGCTGTGAGATAACACCTTGAATAACACCAGCAACAGAGACCCTAACACGGTTTTGTTCATCAGGTGGAAACTGTGCAATGATACGATTTATCGTCTCTTTTGCATCAATAGTGTGTAGCGTTGAAAATACTAAGTGACCTGTATCTGCCGCATGTAGAGCAAGATTAATAGTCTCTTTATCCCTCATTTCTCCAACAAGTATAATGTCGGGATCTTCACGAAGTGCGGCACGAAGAGCATTTCCAAAAGAGTTTGTATCTTGACCTACTGAGCGTTGATTAATGATGCAACCTCTATCTTTATGTACAAACTCAATAGGATCTTCAATAGTAATAATATGCTGTTTTTTTGTAAGATTTATCTCATTTATAAGAGCTGCAAGTGTTGTTGATTTACCTGAACCGGTTACCCCTGTTACAAGCACTAAACCTCTATCTTTTTTTGTAAAACTTCTTACAATATCAGGGAGACGTAACTCATCAAATGAGGGAATTTTCACAGGAATTACACGGAATACTGCTGAGACACCATCCATCTGAAAAAAGATATTAACACGAAAACGATTGTTCTCATCAAAAGGGTAAACGAGGTCAAGCTCTTTATTTTCAACAAACTCAGCAAAACGACCTTTGAGTAACTCTTTTGCGAAAGTGAGTGCATCTTCTTTAGAAAGAATACCTCCTGAAAACTGTACTATGTTTCCATTAATACGTGCTCGTATAACAGAGTTCGCTTTTACATGAAGGTCACTTCCTCCAATATCAATCATCTTTTTAAGATGCATCTTCACCTTATTTAACTGCTCAAAGGTGAGTTTACTTACATCTATCTCTTGATTACTCATAATGCCTCCAATATATCTTTAAATGCGTCCTTAAAGGATACAAGACCATCCTCTATTTGATTTTGAAGAAGTGCATCAAAATCTATGCCAATAGAGTCTAGTTTAGCGAAGTGTGCATCAATAATTTCTTTTGAAATTGGAAGTGCTTTCTCTCTTTTTCCATGCTCTTCAAATGCCATTATCGTCTCAACTGGTGCAGTATTTACACTGTTGTAAGCTAAAAGTTTTTCTATATAATAGTGTGGGGGAAGAGAGTCACCTTTTACACCTGTACTTGCAAAGAGTGCACGACATCCTTTCACTTGCATCTGCTCTATCTGTGCATAAATTTTTGCACTATTATAGATGCCACTAAGAGCTACCTCAACCCCTTGTTTCTCTAACTCTGAATCAAGAGCACGATCAATTCTACTTACAAAAATACTTATAACAGTATCTACCTCTTTGGCAAACTTATACGTTCCACGTTTAAAAGCATTTGCACAGGCAATTGCTTGCTCTTTTTTAAAAATAAGCGTTGCATTTACAGGAATTCCAATAGATGTAAGCTCTTCCATAGCTTCATATCCTGCTTCAGTAGCTGGTACTTTTATCATTACATTTGGACGGTTAATTGTTTTAAAGAGTCTTTTTCCCTCAGCTATAGTAGCCTTCGCATCATCACAAAGTGTAGGATCAACCTCTATACTTACATAACCATCATCTTTTTTATCATAAAGTGGTCTTAAAATATCTGCTGCTTTTGTTATGTCATACATAGCTAGAGCTTCATATTTCTCTTTTGCAGAGATGTTTTCAAGAGATGCTAACTGCTCCTTATAAGCTGGAGAGTTTAAAATAGCATTTTTAAATATAGCTGGATTTGAAGTTGCACCGTTGATAATTTTTTTCGCTATAAGTTCTTTAAACTCTTTATCTAAATAGTCACGCTCAATAAAATCAGCCCAAAGTGAAAACTTTAAATCTTCTATATACATTCATAATTCCTAAATTAATTTTTCTCATTATAACGAAGAAAATCTAAAATTATGATAGTTTTTTAGGAACTCTTAGAGTAAATGTACTCCCTAAACTTGAGCTTTTTACTTTTATAGAAGAGTTAAACTGTTTTTGCATTATCATCTGAGACATATAAAGCCCTAAACCTGTTCCATTTTTACCTTTGGTACTATAATAAGGCTCAAAAATTGTATCTAAATTTTCTTCTAAGATTCCCGCAGCATTATCTTTAATATCTATAAGAATACTATCCCCTTTATCTCGAAGAGTAATCTCAATAAGAAGAGGTTTTTTCTTCAGATGAAGTAACTCATCAATGGCATTGTTTAAAATATTGAGAACTACCTGAATAAATTCATTTGGATAAGTTTGAACTTCAGTATCTAATCCATGAAACTCTATCTCTATCTCAGTTGATTTAACTCTTGGTTTTGTAAAATTAATAGCTTTTTGTATAAGTTCATCAATATTTGCCTTACTCACCTCTTTGTTTGGATTGAAGTAAGTTTGAAAATCATCTATAGTTTCAGAGAGATAAACAACCGTATCACTTATATCTTGTAAGGTAGTATCTATAACTTTATCATCTATGCTATTTCCTAGCATTTTTTTGAGTTGAATATCTGAGATACTTAAAGTAACACTAGATAATGGCTGTCTCCACTGATGTGCTATCATACTAATCATTTCACCCATAACTGCCTGCTTTGATTGAATACTTAAGAGTTTATCTTTACTT
>Ga0256843_1001456_pt1 | contig 18702 bp, 17 predicted proteins | sample AlvinellametaG_FD_191572 | JGI IMG/M metagenome (GOLD analysis project Ga0256843, IMG submission 191572) | Pompeii worm associated microbial communities from hydrothermal vent at the East Pacific Rise, Pacific Ocean - Alvinella | ecosystem: Host-associated > Annelida > Integument > Unclassified ... | reverse complement strand
TCCAATATAATGGTTCTTTCCTTTGAGAAGCAATAGATAAAATTACTATAGTATCATCTTCAATTAAATAATAAATATTATAAGGAAATTTATCTACTAGATATTTTCTAGTAGTTTTATCAATTTTATAAAATGCATTTGGAAATTCTAAAATTGTATCTATAGACTCTTTAATACAATCATTAAACTTCTTACCTAAGCCTTTTTGTTGAGTTTCATAATACTTAATTGAATCATGAAATTCTAATTTAGCAAGTGTTAAATATCTAATATTCATAATTAAAGAATTCATCAGATGATATAGTGTCTAAGTTACCTTTTCTATATTCTTCTGCTCTTTTTAAAGATTCATCTTCCCATACTTTATCAATATTATCATCTTGAATTATATTCTTAAATTCTTCAATAGGCAGTATTACTGATATTTTAACCCCATTTTCATCTGTGATATATTGTGGATGCAAGTTCATTGGTATAGTCATGGTATAACTCCTATATATTTTTATAATTATATTATAACTAAACTTCTATAAAATGATTTATTATCTCTGATTTCTAGACTTTTTAACAATTTAAAAAAATAAAACAGTATGTTGTAGGGTATAATTTATTCTTTTTTATGCTATTATTTATTTAAAATTAATGGACTAATTATATGAATAAAATTAAATGGTATAAAAATAAAATCTTGGGTGACTTTGCAGAAATTATATGTACTAATCATTTTGAGGCACTTGGATACCATGTAGAATCAACTGGTATAGAAAAGAGTGCAAGAGTATTTACTCAACTTTCAAATTTATCTTCATCTAAAAGTATAAGTTCAGATACAATTTATAAAAAAATTCACCAAACTCCTGATCTTTTGATATCTAGGTTATTTAATAATAAATTAGAAAGCTTTTTTATAGAAGTAAAATATAGAAATCATGTTGATGATTATATTTTACTAGAAAATCAACTATTATGGCAATACAGAAGAGAGATCTGGAGTGATCAAATATTAGATGTATTAAATTTTAATGCTGAAGAAAAATCTATATGGCTAAATTGTAATAATAGTTTAAATCAAGTATTATTAAATAAAATAAAAACATACAATAAAAAGCAAAATTATATAAACTTATCTATTATATTTTATCTTGTAGTTAAAAATCCACCACAAAATGAAAATCATATATATTGTAATTTTGCTACTTTTCCAAAATGGTGGAATATTGGTAATAAATCATTTGATAGTACAAGTTTTAATACTTATATTTCAAATAATAGTTTAAATAATTATATAAACTTCAATGAGATATACTATGAAGAGATAAAACCTGCTTTAGAAGATATTTTTTCTTAAGTATATCCTATTGGAGAGCATATGATAAAAAAAATAATTTTAATCCTACTATTAGTTAGTAATTTATTTTGTGAATTACCTCCATATGTATATGAAAAAGCAAAAAAAAATGCCCAAGAAGTATTAGTAATTAATGTAAAAGATACTAATATTCATGATATTAAAAATATAAGATATATTAATATAGTTGCAAGTATAGTTGATATAAAAAGATCTCTTAATAAATTAAATAAAGATTCTATTATAACAATAAAATATAGTAGAATTTTAAAAAAAGAGATGGGTTGGGTAGGACCTTCTGAAAACTATGAATTAGAAAAAGATAAAATATATATTGCTTATTTGAAAAAAACTAAAAATGGATATTTTATTCCAGATGCAAGAGGAGATAGTTTTAAAAATTATATAGAACCTTTAATTTATATGAAAGAAGAGAAAATTGAATTACACTAAAGAAAGATTTTTAGAACTTCAAAATGAAGTTCAAGAACTATTATCTAAAAAACTAATACATCAAGAAGTTGCGATTTGGTTCAATGAAGATATAGATAGATACTGTAGAGATAATATAGAATTATTTACAAGTTTGAAAGAACTTTACAAAAAACAAACAGAATATTATACTAATATCTTTGAATATATTGATAAAAGACATGGTACAAATTTTATTTATAAATTTTTTGATGATCTTCCTATAAAAAATAAATCTAAAATAATATCTATGCTAGAAAATAGACTAAAAATAATAAAATCTAATCTATAATTATATAGGTATTATCATTTTAAATTTAGCACCTTCATACTTAATACCATCATGTTTGTACTCGATGTTAGATGCTTCTATTTGTCCATCCATTCCATCAACAATTAAACTATATGTCATATGTAATCCAAGTCCTGTACCTTGAGATTGATGTTTAGTTGTAAAATATGGTTCAAATATTTTATCTATTACATCAAGTGGTATACCACCTGCATTATCAATTATTTCTATTATTACTTTATTATTTTCTAAAAATGTATTTATAAATATTATTTTATTTTTTACCTCTTTTTCTACTAAAATATCTTTTGCATTATTAAATATATTTATAAAACATTGAACAAGCTCATCTTTATATCCATTTATATCTATATTATTTTCTAATTTTAGTACAATATTGATATTTTCTTTTTTTATTATTCCATCAACTAATGTTAAAAAGCTTTTTATAGAATCTGACAAATTAAATATATTCATTTGTCTATCACCTTTTATAAAGTTAGTAAAATCATCAATTGTTTTTGATAAATATTGTGCATTATCATTTATAGATTCACATGCTTTTATTACTTTTTCTTCATTTAATAATCCAAACTCTTGATCCATTTGTAAACCTGTAGCTGAAGTTGATATAATAGATAGTGGTTGTCTCCATTGATGAGCAATATTTCCTATCATCTCACCCATTGATGCGAGCTTTGCTTGCTCTTGAAATACTTTTTCTTGTCTTTTTCTTTCTGTAACATCTCGCACACTAATAAGAATCCTAAGAGGATTAGAAAGTAAAGACATCGACATATTAATCAAAATATTTTTATTTTTTGTAATACACTCTTTTTCAAAATTTCTTATAAATCCAACTCTTTGTAGTTCTTTCATTGCTTCTTGAGTTCTTGGTATATCTTCTTTCATAGTTAATTCTAAACATGATTTTGCCAATAATTCATCTTCTGTAAACCCTGTCATTTCACAATATGAATTATTTACTTCTAAAAAATTTGACTTCATATCTAATATTGCAATAGAATCTTTACTTCCTTGATAAATTGCTTCAAATTTTTCTTTTTCATTTTTGATACTGTTTTTTAATCTATTTTGATTATATAAAAAAGCTAATACAATAAGTAATATCACTAAAAAAAGAACAACTATCTTCCACACCAAAGTATAATCTATACCTTTTTCATACTTAATAGATATCCAGTTATTTAATATCTTTTGTTGTTGTTTTACATCTAAATTATCAATTACTTTTTGAAATATTGATAAAAGTTTTAAATCATCATTTCTAACAGCAATCCCTAATTCCCATGTTTCATCAAGTTTACCTGTAATTTTTAGCTCACCTGTATATCCTGTTTGAAACTGATGTCCAACACTAGCTAAAGTACCAATATATCCAAAAAGTTCTCCATTATTTACTTTTTCAAGTCCATCTTGTATATTTTCAACTTCAATAATATTTATATTTTTATACTTATCTTTTAATAACTCTATAAAGGCATAACCTTTAGGAATACCAATTTTTTTATCTATTACTGAAGTTATATCATTTATAAAAGGAACATTTGTTCTTGTTGCTAATACCAAAGGTATCTTTAAATATGGTGTTGTAAAATTAAGATATTCTTTTCTTTTTTTTGTTTGCATAGCTAGTGATAAAATATCACATTTTCTTTTTTTAGCAAATTGTAATGATTCATTCCATGTTTTAGTTTTTATAACATTGATTTTAATACCAATATCTTTTTGAAATATTTTAAAATAATCTGCAGTCATACCAATATGATTTCCATTTTTATCAAACTTTTCAAATGGCATCCAATTTGGATCTATACACATATTTATAATCTTTTTTGATTTTAAATAATCTTTTTCATCTTTTGATAAATTTAATTTTTTACTATTATGATTCTCATATTTTTTATTATTAAATATCCAAATTCTTTTTAGATTATGTAGCTCTTCTTCTGTTATTTGACTTTTAGCTTTTTCTAGAATATCTCTTAATACAGTATTGTTTTTATTTGTAGCTAGATGAAGATCTAGGTTAAACCTTTGATCTGGTATCTCAAAATTTGGTTCTATATTACTTAATTGATATTTTGAGATAATATAATTTCCAGTTGCAAGATTATCTACTGCTCCATCTGCTTTTCCAAATGCTACTAATTTTAAAGTTTCAAAAGAGCTATTAACTGTTATAATTTTTATATCTGGATAATATCTTCTTAATAACTCCTCTTCATAAAATCCTTTAACTACTGATATAGTTTTTCCTTTGAAGTCATCTAAACTATTATATGGAGTATTATTAGCTTTTGTAAAAATTACATCTACTCCAGTATGATATGTACTTGTATAAGATAAAAACTTTTCTCTATCTTTTGTTTTAGCAATATTTAACATCACATCAATTTTATTTTCTTTGATCATTTGTATAAATTGATCCCATGTATATCCACTAACAAACTCTATATTCATATTTACTTTTGAAGCTAATAATTTCATATATTCAATAGAATATCCATAGGGTTTATTATTTTTATTATAATTATAAGGGGGCCAATTTGTTTCATTGTGAACTTTTATTATTGGATTATTTTTTAAATACTCTTTCTCTTTTTCAGTAAGATTAATTGTATTTGAAGATCCTATATTTACGAATATAAGCATAATTAAAATTACATTTATTAATATTTTTTGCATAAGAAACCTTTATATTAAACATTCTACAAAGATCAACTGAATATAAAATAAAGTTACAAAATAATAATTTTATAACATATTTTTTGATATACTTTTCAAAAGGTACTTTGTATGAATATTAAATTAATAATTTTAGTTCCAATTATATTTATAATAATACTATCTACAGTATTAACTAACTTCTTACTCTCGTTTGAAGAAAAAGTATTACAAACACAATTAATCAATATTGAACAAAGAGTAATATCTGAACAAAAACAATTTGCAAAAAGTAATATAAATAATATTATCGAAATATTAAATCAAAAATCAGATTCGTATGTAAGATTTCAAAAAGAGATCTTAAAAGAGCGTACTAATAATGCTATTAAACTTATAGACAATATCTATAAAGAAAATAAACATTTAAGCAAAGAAGAGATTTTTGAAAAAATAAGAAAGTATTTAAATTTTATAAGTGCTACAAATAAAAGTAAATATTATTATATTTATAGTATGGATGGAACTTGTATATCTGTACCAGTAAAAAGAAATTTAGAAGGTAAAAACCTTATAGGTTTACAAGATATAAAAAAACAATTTGTTATAAAAAATATGATTAAAATTGCAAAAAGTGGTGGTGGATTTAATAAGTGGTATTATATAAATCCAAATACAAATAAAACAGAGATGAAAATTGGTTATGCTAAAGAATATAAACCATTAAATATATTTGTGGGAACTGCAATATACAAAAATGATATTATAAAAGATATAAAAGAAGATGCTCAACAATTACTTTTAAAATATAGAACATCACACAATGGTTATATATTTGCTTATGATGATAAGGGTAATACAATCTCTCATATAAAAACTAGTCTTATTGGTAAAAATAGATGGAATTTAAAAAAAGGTGATAAATATCCACTTCGTGATTTATTAAAGCAAGGGCAAAAAGAAGGTGGTAGCTTTATATTTTATGAAGCTACAATTAACCCAAAAACTGGTTTACCTGCAAAGAAAATATCTTATGTAAATGAATTTAAAAAATTACACTGGGTATTAGGTACTGGGTTTTATGTAGATGAAGTTGAAAAAGATATACAAGAAACTCAAAATAAATTAAAAGAAGAGTTTAATAATGATATAAAAAATATTATTATCACATCTATTATGATCACACTAATTTTAATCTTAATTTTATGGATTATTTTAAATAGAATATCAGATAAACTAAATAAAACAAATAAAGAACTTGAAGAGCTAAACGAAACATTAGAAGAAAAGATATCTACTGAAGTTAAAAAAAGTAATCTAATCCAAGAAAAATTATTTAAATCTGAAAAGATGGCCTCTATGGGTGAGATGATAGGAAATATTGCTCATCAATGGAGACAACCTTTATCTGTAATATCTACATTATCTACTGGTATTATTATGAAAAAAGAGTTTGGTGATCTAGATGATAAAGAATTAATAAAAAATTGTAACACTATAAATGAAAACTCACAATACTTATCTAAAACAATAGATGATTTTAAAAACTTTATAAAAGGTAGTCGAACTAAAAAAGTATATAATCTAAAAGATGCTATTAATAAGTTTTTTACACTAGTTGAAGCTTCATCTAAAAATAATAATATTAAAGTTATATTTGAATTAGATGATAAAATTTTAATAAATGGTTATGAAAATGAACTTATTCAAGCATTAATAAATATTTTTAATAATGCTAAAGATGCATTAAAAGATAAAAGTGAAAATGAGAAATATATATTTATTAAAACTAAAGTAGAAAATAACACTGCAGTTATAGTTATTCAAGATAATGCAGGAGGGATTCCAAGTAGTATTTTACCTAAGATATTTGAACCATATTTTACAACAAAGCATAAATCACAAGGTACAGGACTTGGACTACATATTACATATAAACTAATAGTTGAAGGTATGCATGGAACAATTGAAGCATTAAATACTAATTATACTTATAATAACCATAACTATACAGGTGCAAAATTTATTATAAAATTAAATCTAGAAGATAAAAATTAAAAATCTTTAACTTCAAGTTTCGAATTATTATCTATAAGTAAATTCATATTTTTTAGTTCTTCTAAGCCATCTGATATTTCAAAGTTTATTTTTAAATTATAAGTTTTAAATATAAACTCCTCTATTTTTTTATCTAATTCTTCTTTTGATATAGCTTCTTTTTGAGATGACAAAAATATATAAGCTAAAAAAGTCTCTTTTTTTTGTTCATCTTTTGCATTTTCTATACACTGTATCAATGCACTAGTATTATTTGCAAGATTATAAAAATAAAGTTTTTGAGCAAGCTTTGCCATATATTGGCTTTTTTTATAAAGTACCCCTTTTACCTGTCTCCATAATACACCAGCAAAAGCTCCCAAAGCTACAAGTGCAGACATAGGATTTACACTTATTGAACCTAGCTTGGCACTTAAAGTTAATGCACCACTAATAGTTCCACCTCCTCCAAAAATAGCTATTTTTAATTTATCAAAAAGTTTCATTTTTATCTTTGTATTAGGAAAAAGCATCTCCAAATCTATTTGAGGTATATTTTTAAAAAGTTTTATATAAATATTTTGATCTTGATTATCTTTTATTAAAATATCATTATCTTTTAACTTATCTTTAGCTTCTTGTATACTAATACCATCTAATTTAGATAATTCTTCTGCACGTGTTTCAAGTCTTTTTGGCTTAATTACTAATAATAATCTTCTATATATTGGAAATGTAATAGTTTTATTTTTTAAATATAATTTTGTAGGATCTTTTATTATATCAGTTTTAATAGATTGTCCTCTGAAGTATATCTTAACTTCATCAAAATCATCAAAGTTTATGCTAACTTCTATTCCATATGGTGATGTTTCTTCTATAGCTTTTTCAAGCATTTTTTTTGTTAGAATCTCATAGTTTGCATTATTTAAAGTATCATCTATTTGAGAAAAAAGTATATTTTCTTTCTCTTTTAATTGCTCAATATTATACTCATCTAATAATACATCATCATCTGGTGAAAATGGTATATAATTATTTTTTAATATTTGTAAATCTTCATAAGAGTTATCATAATAGTATCTTGATAAATAATTTGCAAATTTTTTTAACTTAGTGTTATTTATATTTAAATATTTTAAAGTATCACTACAAAGCTTATTATAATCTATTGGTATAAATCTTTCTTCTATATTATTATTGTATTTTATATTCATACTTATATTGTACTATATATTATCTTTAAATATTAAAAATATATTTATTATTTATAAGGAAGTTTTATAATAAATTCAGCACCTTGATACTCTTTATTTTCATATATATATTTTTTATTATTAGCTACTATGGTTCCATTCATACCTTCTGTAACTAATTTGTATGTCATACTTAATCCAAGCCCTGTACCTTGTGATTTATATTTCGTAGTAAAATAAGGTTCAAATATTTTTCCAAGTATATCTTTTGGTATTCCACCTGCATTATCTTTTATCACTATAAGTGCATATTCTTCTTCTTTTTTAGTTGTTATAAATATTAATTTATTTTCAATATTATTATCAATTAAAGCATCTTTTGCATTATTATATATATTTATCAAACATTGGATCAGTTCATTTTCATGTCCATTTATATTGATATTTTTTTCAAGAGACAATACTATATTTATATTATTATCTTTATATGATCCACCTACTAAATTTAAAAAACTATGTATAGTATTCTCTAAAATAAAACTTGCTTTTTTTCTATCACCTTTTATGAAGTTTTTAAAGTCATCTATTGTTTTAGATAAATATTGTGTATTTCTATTTATTGTATTACAATTATCAACTAATTCTTTATCATCTAGATCACCAAACTCTTTTTTCATAATCATACTTGTAGCTATTGTTGATATCACTGATAATGGCTGTCTCCATTGGTGAGCAATATTTCCTATCATCTCACCCATACTAGCCAATTTTTCTGATTTTGATAATTGTTTTTGAGCATCAATATTTTTTTCAACTTCTTGCGAAATCTTTTTTTGTAGATTTTTATTAAACTCTTTTAGTTCATTTTCTTTTAGTTTTACCCTTTTTTTATAATTTTCAAAAGTATCTTTTGTAAATTTACTAATAATATAAATCACTATAAATAATATTAAACTAAATACCAAAAGAAGAGTTATATATTTATAAATACTATTTTTTATCAATAAATTTAAATGCTCTTGCCATTTACTTATCTCTTTATCTAAGATATCATCATAAAAGCCCGTACCTATAATCCAGTTCCAATCTTTATTAAGTATAAAATAAGATATTTTAGACATCTCTTTATGTGTTATTGGGTTTAAATATGAATAACTAAGATATGTTTCACCTTTATCTTTTAATGCTTTTAGATATTCTTTTCTATACTCTTTTCCATTTATATCTTTTTTATTATCTGATATAATTAGACCCTCTTTTATTGTAGGATGGACTATTATTTTAGCAAATCTTTCCCCTCCATTTATATTTAGAAGTTCAGATATTATTATATATTCATTTTTATTTTGTTTATTTAGTTGTGTAACTAAGTTTTTTATGTATATTTTATTTTGTTTATTTGATTCATCAATATAACTACCTGTTCCAATATATAAATTTAACTCTTTTAAACCTTTTACATAAGTAAGTTTAGGATAGATCATTTTTTTATCTTTGGAGTTTGGTTTTGTCCAAAAATCATTTAAAAAGCCTTCGCCTTTTTCTTTTACTATTTTTATCTCTTCTTGTATTACAAAGTTACCTTTTTTATCTTGAAGATTATAAACATTTTTTCCCTCAATCTCGCTTGCTACAGGAAATAGTATCTCTTTTCCATCTAAACTAGCCATAAAAATATAACCTAATTTATTATCAAATCTTATTGGTCGTAGAGTCTCTTTGATAATATTAATAATCTCATCTTTTGTTTTTTTATTTTTATTTTCTTTGTATATTTTATAAGCTATATTATATGTATTTTGTACTCTAAATCGAATAGTATCTCTTAAAATTTTTTGTGATTCTTTTACATGCTCTTTGATTAGTTGATTAGTTCTTTCAACTTTTTCTTTTATTTCGTCTTTTTTATCTTGGATAAACTTTGTTTTTATCTCTTCTTTTAATATATTAAAATCATCTAATTTTGATTTATAACTAATAAAACTAATACTAGCAGCAAAAATTACTAATATTAGTAATGTTGCTATTAGATTAAACTGTCCTATATTTTTTTCATTTAGTTTAAACAATACAACTACCTTAACTATACATATTTATTATATTAATTTTAGTAGTTAATGCTTATATATTATCATTAGCTCATAAAAATAACATAATTATATTTTAACATATATAGTATAAAAGCATATTAGTTTTTACTCAACTGGTAAAGATATTATAAACTCTGCACCATAATATGATTGATTATTATAATTAAACTCAACATTATTAACAGTAATAGTTCCTGCCATACCTTCAGTTATTAATTTATATGTCATACTTAAACCTAATCCTGTACCTTGTGATCTATGTTTAGTTGTAAAATATGGATCAAATATTTTTTCTATTATATCTTCTGGTATTCCTAATGCATTATCTTTTATTTTTATTATTAAATTATTATTTAAAATATTTGCATTTATTATTATATATTTATCTTTTATATTTTTTTCTGCTAAAGCATCTTTTGCATTGTTATATATATTTATCAAACACTGTATTAGTTCATTTTCATAACTTATTATTTTAATATCTTTTTCTATTTGTATAATCATATTAATATTATTATTTTTTGATGATGCTTCTACTAAACTTAAAAAACTATTTATTATACTAGTAACTCTAGATAATTTTTTATTTCGTTCACCTTTTATAAAATTTTTAAAGTCATCTATCGTATTAGATAGGTATTGTGCATTTCTATTTATTAATTCACAATTTTTATCAAATCTTTCATCACTTAATGTATTAAACTCTTTTTCCATTTGCATACTTGTTGCAGCTGTTGTTATAATAGATAATGGCTGTCTCCATTGATGAGCGATATTTCCTATCATCTCACCCATTGATACCATTTTTGCTTGTTCAAATATCAATTTGTTTTGATATTCCATCTCATTTTTAATATTTATTTCACTTGTAATATCAACTAAAACGATAACAATATTAGAATTAGCCCTTGATCCTTTAATTATAAAATGGTGTAAAGTATCATCTTTTTTAATTGCTACTTTTAAAACTTTTGTTGATTCTTCTAATATATACTTTATCCATTGTTTATTATGTATTAATTTATCTTGTATATAATCATCACCTTTAAACTCTTCAAAAAGATCACATATACAATCATGTTCATTTAAAAAATCATTTAAGTTTTTATACTGATCAAAAAATTCAAAAAACTTAGAATTTACATCTATAATTGTTGAATCATCAATTAATATCATTATATTTGGTTGAGTATCTAAAATAAGTTTTATTCTATTATGTTCATCTTTTAAAGATTTATGATATTTTTTAACTGAAAAATAATAAATACTAATTCCAATAACTATTATCAATAATATAATATAAAAATTCATATTTGTTTTTAATTGTGATATTTCAGATATATTAATTTTATCTAATGGTTTAAATAGCAATACATAACTCATTGGTTTATTATGTATATCATACATTTTATACACTGTTACTAGTTGGTTTGATTCTTTATCAATATAATATAATTGATTTAAATTTTTAAAAAACTCTATACCTTTTCTTTTTATAACATTTATTTGTTTCTCTTTTGCATTTATATTAGCTATATAATTATCACCTATAAAAGTATTTGTAAATGGATGAATTAGTTGTTTTTTATATTTTTCATCTACAACAATTACTGAATATATATCTTTTTTTTCTAAATTAATTGTGATTGAATTTAAATGAGAGATTGCTTCAAATATACCTACAAGTTTATTTTTATTTAAAATTGGAACGATTGCTTTTAAAGTAAGATCAAATTTACCTACACTAATAGTTGTTTTATTTGTTTTATTTTTTAAAATACTTTTTAAATCTGCTCTATAATTAAGAAGATTATCCCCTTTTTTATTAGACCAGCTTCTTGAAACACTTACTCCATCTTTATTTATTATTTGAAACCAAATATTTTTAAAATCTGAATGTTCTTTTAATATTCCAGAATATACATAAAGATCAAAAGGTATATCTTTTTTATTTGCAATAGCATCTATAAAATAATTATTTTTAGATAATAATAGTGCAATAGCAAGTGTAGTTTTTCTTTTTTCTTCAAGAAGTGTAGAAAATTCTTCTTTCATTTTTTTTGCAACATTTTTATATTTTATAGATTTTAGTTCATCTATTTTTACAGTTGTTGAATAATTTAGTATATTATATAAAGATATAATAATAATTATAAATATAAAAAAAAGAGTAATATTTGTAAGTTTTAATCTCATAATAATTAGTATAACGTAATTAATATAAAAAAAAGTGTTTTATTTATTTGTAAGTTATGTTGATTTTTTAAGAGTATAAGAATTATTTATAAAATATTATAAATAATTCTTATTTTGTAGTAATTATACAGCTGTAACGTTTTTAGCTTCTGGTCCTTTTTGACCTTCGCTTAATTCGAATGTAACTTCTTGACCGTCTGCTAATTCAACTCTACCACCGTTAGTGTTGTTAACTTGTCTAAAATGTACGAATACATCTTTTCCACCGTCTTGTTGTTCGATAAATCCGAAACCTTTTTCACTGTTGAACCATTTTACTGTTCCATTTACTAATGTTGCCATTTTTATTCCTTGTATTTTATCCATTATATCTAATTTATACTGAATATTAAGAATTAAATAAATAATTTTAGTAAATTTTAAAAAAATTGATGATTTGTTGATTTTTTAGAAGTGGCGGACGAGGAGAGATTCGAACTCTCGGTACCCGTGAGGATACGCACCCTTAGCAGGGGTGTGGTTTCAGCCACTCACCCACTCGTCCATCTTTTAAGTGCCGAAATTATACACAATATTATGTAAATTTCAGCTTAAATATTATTAAAGTATAAAAAGATTAGATATTTTCTAAAATCTTTTTTACTACGCTTGCTGGATCTTGTGATTTGTATATAGGTCTACCTACTACTATAAAATCTACTAGCTCTTTTTTTGCTAAATTTAAATCAGCAACTCTTTTTTGATCACCAGCATCTTCTCCAAATGGTCTAATACCAGGAGTTAAAGTTATAAATTCTTTTGAAGTATTATTTTTTATATCCATACTTTCAAAAGCACTACATACAACTCCATCCATGCCAGATTCATAAGTATCTTTTGCAAATTGTGTAGCTTTAGATGCTAAGTCTTGATTATAAACTTCAGTAAATGCTTCATTTGTAAAACTAGTAAGTGCAGTTACAGCTATTACTATTGGTCTGTTTGGGATATCTTTAATTCTGTTCATAACACAACTCATAGCCTCTTTACCTGATGAAGCATGAACATTAAACATATCTACACCTAATTTTGCAATCTCTTGGCTAGCATCTGCCATAGTATTTGGTATGTCATATAGTTTTAAATCTAAAAATATTTTAAAATTAGGATTTATAGATTTAAGCTCATTTATAAACTCTTTTCCATCTCTAATATATGCTCTAAAACCAACTTTTAACCATACATCAAAATCTTTTATTTTTCTTGCTAGTTCTAGGTTTTCTTTAGCACTTGGATTATCTAAAGCTATACAAAGTTTCATTATATACTATCCAATAATCCATTTATAAATTTAGGAGCATTATCACTAGCTAATCTTTTGGCTAATTCTATTGCTTCGTTTATAACTATAGCTTTGTCAAGTTTAGCAAACTTTATCTCATATATAGAAAGTCTTAAAATTGCTTTTTCAACTCTTCCTACTTCATCGATATCTCTTTGTTGTAAATGCTCTGAAAGTATTGTATCAATAGATTCAAGGTTTTCCATAGTTCCACTAAAAAGACCATTTGCAAACTCTTTTTGTTTGTTTCTTATTTTTTTATCTTCAAGTACAATATCTGAAAATTTAGCAATTTCAGTATTACCTAAATCATAAGCATAAAGTAAACCTACAACTGATTCTCTTGCTTGTGTTCTTGTAGCCATTATTTATCCATCTCTTTATAAAGATCTAACATCTCAATAATAGTTACCATAGCTTCTGCACCTTTGTTTCCAACTTTACTTCCAGCTCTCTCAATTGCTTGTTCAATACTATTTGTTGTTAAAACTCCATTTGATACAGGAATACCAGCATCCATAGTAGCACTAGCAATCCCTTTTGTAGCTTCAGCACTAATATAATCAAAATGTGGTGTAGCTCCTCTAATTACTGCTCCAACACAACATATTGCATCATACTTTTTACTATCAAGTGCTTTTTTAAGTGCAAATGGTATCTCAAATGCACCAGGTACTAAAATAAGATCAAGATTTTCTTCATTTCCACCATGTCTTTTAAATGCATCAGCTGCACCTTCTACTAATCTATCAGTTATAATATGATTAAATCTTCCATTGATAATAGCTACTTTTTCATTTCCAGTTAGCTTTAAATTACCTTCTATAATATTCATATTTTTCCTTTTTATCTGTTATATTTAGCCATTATATCTAAAGTATGATTAAATGATATTTTATTGGTTTTGTTTTTCTTTTTTCCAAGTAGAATATGTAGTTTGTATATTATGTAGTGATCTATTTTTGCTGAAATCTTCTTTTAAAGTTATATTTTTTATAATCTCTTCCATAGACTCTAAATTACTTACATCTAATTCTTCTTCTAAATGTGCATATTTTTCTAAAAGCTGATCAAAAATATAGTTATAATCATAAGCATTTTCATCTTTTGAATTTAATATTTTTTTAACCATTAACCAGTTATTAAATATTTTATTCCAGATAATTTTTTGTTGTTCATTCAAACATAAATTTTTAATTATATCTTTCCATTTAAAAAGTGCAAAATATGCTTGATGGTTAATAAATAGTTCCTCTATCCACCAATCTTCATATTTTGGTAATCCAGGAAAATGTAATTTTTTCTCACTGTTTTCATTATGTTCTGAAATTAGTTCATTTATATTTTGTATCAGAACTGAAAAATGAAGTACTACTATTGGTATGTATGTATCTAAAAAGGCAAAATGTTTTAGATCTTTTCCATCTGGAAGTGAATTTATTTTAGAATTAAATTCATTTTTTATTGTTATTAATTCATTTTCTAATTCTGTAACACTTCTTATATTATTTTTTAAAACTATATTGGCAATATCTAATAACTCTTTATCTTCAAAATGTATATTTTCAGGAAGTTCATCTATTATCATCATAGCTTCAAGGCGTTGATCTCTTGTTAGATTTTTATTTCTTTTTAGTCTTATCTTTTGAACTTTATAGTATGTTTGTTTTGCTAAGGCTTCTTGTACACGTACTAGTTCTTTATATTTGTCTTTTTCTGCTTTTGGTATCTCATCATACATATGTTTATATGTTTCGTATGCTAAAGAAGCTTCTTCTAAAGTATTTTCAATAGAAGCTTGTTTTAATGCAGATACTTTTATTTTTCCATTATTTATCTCTTGAAGTTGTTTAGTACAATTAGAAATCAATTCCTGATTTTCAGCCATTAATTTTTCTAATGCGAATATACTAACTTCCATATTCTTACTTTAGTGCATCTTTTATAGCAAAGATCTCTTTTATAGTTTTTTTCAAATCAGCTATATTTAACATATTTGGTCCATCACTAAGTGCAATGCTTGGATCAAAGTGTGTTTCAAAGAAGAAACCATCAACTCCAACAGCAGCTGCAGCTCTTGCTAAAGATGGAACAATTGCAGCATTTCCACCAGTTGTACTTCCAGTACTTGGAACTTGAGCTGAATGTGTTGCATCAAATATAACTGGGGCATAGTTTCTCATAGATATAAGATTTTTATAATCAACTATTAAAGAACCATAACCAAACACATTTCCTCTTTCACATAGCCATACATTATTTTGTTTTGAAATATCATAAGATATATCATCTACACCTCTAGTTTTAAGAACTTTTTTAACAGGATGTTGCATAGAATCACTTGCTAAAAATTGCCCTTTTTTAATATTTACAACACAATTTGTTTTTGCACACTCTACTAAAAGATCCGTTTGTCTACATAAAAATGCAGGTATTTGAAGAACGTCAACTACTTTTGATACATCTTTTACTTGTGTTGATTCATGAACATCTGTTAATACTTTATATCCAAATGTATCTTTTACTTCTTGAAGTACTTTAAGACCTTCTTTTAATCCTGGACCTCTAAAACTATCAAGTGAAGTTCTATTTGCTTTATCAAAACTAGCTTTAAAATAAAATTCAATTCTATCATCTTCTTGTAAAAAAGATAGCTCTTTAGCTATTCTCATCACATTTTCTTTACTTTCAATTACACAAGGACCTGCAATTATTATTAATTTATCCATTTTAAACCTTTTTTTTAAATATCTCTAGTAAAGTATTTTTCTCTTTACCTGTATACGCATAATAAAATTCATATTTATTATTTGCAATTAATAAAACATCGTCATATGCTTCATCATCACATGCAAATAATATTTTATCCCCTAATTTAATCTCTTCATCTTCAGATGGCAATAATATTTTTTTATTTCCTCTTGTTAATAAAAGTGGCATAATTTTATTTTTTTCATCTCTGTTGTGTAAAGATCCTGAAAATATAGATAAAGTGATCGTAGCATTTTTATATTTTAAATAATTATAAATAGCATATGCTCTTTCATTAGTGATTTTTAAACCAAATGTTCTTGGGTTATCTCCTATTTTTGAATATACAGTTTCAACTATCTTTTTAGAAAAGTTATGATCAGAATGTTCCCTTGCAATATCTAAAAAATCACTTGAATATGGTGCTATTAAATAGTTTGTAGTTTTATTTATAAGTACCCTTGCAGGGATAAATACTAAATCTATTTTTGCATTATCAAATACAGATAGATCTTCAACCTCATTTTCTCTTGCTATTGTAAATATATCACCATTTAATTTTTTTGCACTTGTTAAGATTGATAAATTTTGAGTATCATTATCTGTTGCTGCTATTATTACGCTAGCTTCATCAATTCCAGCTTGCTTTAATAACTCTTTATCATCAGCACTACCAATTATAATCTTTTCTCTCATTTGGGCACTCATCCCTCTTAGAGTTTTTTTCTTGGGTTCAATTACTACTGCATCTATATTATTTTTTTCCAATACTTCCATAAGTATTTTACCCATTCTTCCATATCCACAAACAATATATTTTCCTGTAGGTAACCTTTTTGCACCAAGTTTTAATTTATCAACACCATATAACCATCTTTGAAGAACTTTCATATTTGGTTTATTTAATGCCATATCAATTTGTTCTGCAATTAGAGCAAATGGATTTTCAACAACATCTGCACCTAAATCTAATAGATCTTCTGCATGAGAATGTGTAGTAGATTTTACTGCTAATTTTACATTTGGGTTTAGAAGTTTTGTAGTTAATGCAACACGAAGATTTAATTCATCATTTGCAAACAGTGCAATTACAGCTTTACAATATCTTGATTTGATCCCTGCTTTTTCTAAAGCTTTTGCATCATGAACATCTGCTTGTAAGCAAGGAACTGTAGGTGTATAGTTTTCTAGATGTAGCTCGTTTATTTTATTTTCATCTTTTTCAATTACAACAACTCTTACACCCTCAGCATTTGATTTTTTGATAATTTCACTTGTAATATAGTTATAACCTAAAATAATCAAAAAATGTTGATTTAGATCTTTTACTTGCCTTTCAAATCTAGCTTGTGCAAGTTGTGCTAATAAAAGTTTATCTTGAAGTAATGTAACTAAAGTACCAAGAGAATAAAACCACCCCATAACAGTTGCATAAACTATCATAGACATCCATATTCTTTGACCATAAGTAAAAGGGTATGGTAACTCACCAAACCCAATAGTAGTAGCAGTATAAGTAACAATATAAAATGAATCAAATATATTCATATGGTATACATTACCAGCTTCATCTACTCCATCTATAAGTAGTAATCCTATAATAGATATAGTATATGTAGAAATAAGCACCAATAATGGCGCTCTCATTCTATGTAATACTATCCATAAAGCACTATTATTCATAAAAGATTATCTCTTTGATTTTAATGTTTCACCAACATATAATATAACAGAGATTATATTTGCAGCCAATGCTCCACCTGAAAGTGAAATAATTAGTGATACAATTCCTGCATCTAAAGTATATACATAAATACCCATTGTCCATATAGTAGCAGCTGCTATTAGTTGAATAACTGCTACAAGTGAAGTAGCAAGTAGTACTGAACCAATTTGTGTTTTATCACCCAATTTTAATATAGTTGCAATTAAATTTACAACAATTGCTGCAAATAATTCATATTTACTATGTACTTCAATATTTGTTAAATCTCCATAAAAAAATCCAAAATTCAGAGTCATCGCTAGAATTATAAAAAATCCAGATATTACCTTATCTATGTTCATATTTATCCTTTTGTATTGGTTACAATTATTATTTTTTTTATATAAAAAAAGGTGTGATTAAAAATCACACCTTATTGTATCTAAATTAACCATATATTTTAGTATAAACCAAATTTAGTTCCATCTTTCATTCTATATAATACTCTCATATTATCATCCATATCGTAGAATACTTTAAATACTCCACCATCTTCTTTAAGCTCATTTAATGCTTCTTCTATATCCATTGGTTTATAAGATTTTAA
>Ga0256843_1001455_pt1 | contig 18719 bp, 17 predicted proteins | sample AlvinellametaG_FD_191572 | JGI IMG/M metagenome (GOLD analysis project Ga0256843, IMG submission 191572) | Pompeii worm associated microbial communities from hydrothermal vent at the East Pacific Rise, Pacific Ocean - Alvinella | ecosystem: Host-associated > Annelida > Integument > Unclassified ... | reverse complement strand
AGACATCATACGCTTGCGTGAAGCCTGCATCTGAATTTGACGAATCTTCGATTTTACAAGAGGATCACCTTCCATATTTTTCATCTCATCTTTTATCTCTTGCTTTGACATTTTTAATCCGTCAAAATACTGTTTTCGGACAATAATTATATCTATAATTGCAAATACAAAAATGATTAACAACATCACAAAAGCAATAATTATCATCTTATCCTTCAACCAAATAAGTTGATCATGCAATCCAAAAAGAGCCACTGTAGGGAGTTCTGTAATAAAATAGAAAAAAAATATAAATCCAACACCTAAAGTTGTAAAAGATTTAAAAGTAACTTTTACCCCTTCTATCAGTTTTTTCATTGAAAAAAGATTTTTCATACCTTTTATAGGGTCAAGCTTTTTAAAATCAGGCATAATTGCTTTACTTGTAAATAAAAATCCAAACTGAGCAAATGCAGCCATAACACCAGCAAGAGCTACAGCAACAGCCAAAGGTAACACTATAAGTAAAAATTCTCGAATAGTTACAATAGCTATATCTATGAGAGAAGCTCTATCTAAATGCGATCCTATAAGAGAGAAATAATAATGAAAAAGCAAAATCATATGTTTTGCCATAAATGGAAAGAGCATTAAAAATGCTAGTATTGCCACAAAAAGAGTTATAACACCTGAAGTGTCTTGAGATTTTGGAACATTCCCCTCTTTACGGGCATCTTCTATCTTCTTGGAGGTGGGTTCCTCTGTTTTTTCAGCATCATCAGCCATATGTTATGACTGCCTTTAATCCATTTTCATTGACAAATCAATCCAATTTGCCTGATGAATAAGTGAGCCTGAGCTTATAGCATCAACTCCAGTTTTAGCATACGACTCAATCGTTTCAAGTGAGATATTTCCACTTGCTTCTAAGAGTATATGCGGGTAGTTCGCATCTCTAAAAGCCACCACCTCTTCTACTTGCGCCGGTGTCATATTGTCACACATAACAATATCACACTTTGCTTTCATCGCCTCTTGTGCTATCCATAATGTTTCAGCTTCTACTTCAATTTTTGCAGTAAAAGGAATAACTTCTCGTGCTTTTACAATATATTCACTAAGGTTTTCAATGGTTTTGAGATGTGTATCTTTTATCATTAAAGAGTCATCTAAACCCATTCTATGATTGACTGCACCACCACAGCGTGTTGCATACTTTTCAAACACACGAAGAAGAGGTCTTGTTTTACGAGTATCTAGTAGTTTTGTACCGTATGGTTTTATAATATTTACATATTTTGCAGTGAGTGTCGCTATAGAGCTGGCATGTAGCAACATATCTAAGATCGTTCTCTCACAACGAAGCATTGCGTGAGAGTCTGCTTTGAATTCAGCAATAACATCACCTACTTTAAAGCTCTCTTTATCCTCTTTTAACCAACTGACTTCTATATTTTGAAGTCGGCACAATACATCAATATAAAGCTTACCCGCAACAACACCACTGCTTTTTGCAATAATTTTAGCAGTCGTAGGTATTGGCGACTCTACTAGAGCATAGAGATCTCCACGACCTATATCCTCACGCAAAGCCTCTTGTACAAATGTTTCTATCATAATGCCAACATTCTCTCTAAGGCAATTTTAGCCCATTTTTGTCTCTTTTCATCAACCTCTATCTCATTAATAGGAGCACCATCATCAATCGCTTTAAGCGTTAGATAGACATCTTCTAATGTTGTCTCATTCATTGTTGGGCACTCTGGTTTTGTAGATGAAAGTACGTAGGTATTTTTAGGACGAAGACGATTAACCATATTGAACTCTGTTCCAACTGCGACTTTTTGATCTTGAGGAAGCTCTTTTATATACTTTATCAGTTGTGAAGTAGAACCAACAAAATCACTCGCATCACAGATAGCAGGATCACATTCAGGATGAACAGCGATAAGAATACCTGGGTATTTATTTCTATAAAACTCTATATCTTCTAATGTAAAGAGTTGATGAACCGAACAGAAACCATCATAACAGATAATGTCACAACTCTTTGGATCTTTCTCATCTACACCGATGACCATAGACTCTAATCCCATCTGATTTGCAATATTTTGTCCTAAACATCTATCTGGTACAAAAAGAATCTTTTTTCCCTCTTTTAATGCAGTTGTTATAATTTTTTTCGCATTTGCACTGGTACAAACCATACCACCCATCTCTCCGACTTTTGCTTTTACATCTGCTCCGGAATTTATATAGGTGATAGGTAAAATGTTTTCATTTTCAATACCATTCTCATTTAGAAACTTAACTGCTTCATCATACTGTAAATCAGTAATCATACTAGCCATTGCACAGCAGGCAACTTTAGGCATAACAACACGTTTTTCAGGAGAGAGTACTTTTACACTTTGTCCCATAAAGCCAACGCCACAAAAGAGAACAAATTCACTCTCATCATCTTTTGTTTTCATTGCAAGTTCTAGAGAATCTCCGGTAATATCTCCAACTTCAAAAACTTCATCACGCTGATAAAAATGCGCAACAACTGTTACACTCAATTTCTTTTTTAAAGTATCAATTTTCTCTCTTAATTCTTCATTTGAGTAGTTCAAAAAGCCATCCTAAATTAATATTGACGTTATTATATCAAAATATATTTAGCATAGAGAGGGTAGAATGTCATCACTCAAATTTTTTAAGGTTATTTATGGATTTTTTATTTAATATAAATGTACAGTTTTATATAGCTGCCTATCTTATAGGTGGTATTCCTTTTGGTCTTCTTCTTGCAAAGAAATTTGCAGGAGTTGATGTAAAAGCAAGTGGAAGTGGAAGTATTGGTGCGACCAATGTACTTCGTGTAGTAAAAGAACGAGATCCTGCCTTAGCAAAAAAGCTTGGAATTGCCACTTTGACTTTAGATGCACTTAAAGGTGTCGCTGTTTTAATTGTTGCCTATTTTATGGGTTTAGATACCTCTGTTCTATGGGCGATAGCAGTACTGGCAGTTTTAGGACACTGCTTTTCCCCTTATTTAGGACTTGAAGGTGGTAAAGGTATCGCTACAGGAATGGGTGTAATGATGTTTATGCTCCCAATTGAGACAACCATTGCTCTAGTTGTTTGGGCAGTAATGGCAAAAACAGTTCGTATCTCTTCAGTTTCTTCATTAACGGGTGTTCTTGCCTTACTTATCCCTGTCGTTTTTATAGTTTTCATTCTCTTCTATAAACATATTCCAAATATCATTCGTGTAATTAAAGGCGAAGAGAAAAGAGTCATATAAATCATGAAAATCTCTATTGAAGATTTAACATTTCAATGTATTATAGGAATTTTAGATTTTGAGAGAACAAAACCACAAGATGTTCTTCTCAATCTATTTATAGAGTATAATTACAAAGATGAATTTATTAACTATGCAGAAGTTGTCAAACTTGTAAAAAGAACTATGAAAGATAAAAAATATCTCTTAATAGAAGATGCTTTAAGTGATTTATCACAAATTATAAAAAATAATTTCTCTAAAATAAACACCCTTCATTTAAAAATAACAAAACCCTCTATTCTCCCTGATTGCTTGGTCTCAGTAGAAGAGTCATACCGATTTGATTCTTAAGTTAAACTTCACTTTTTTTTAAAAAAAGTTGAAAATAACTTTAAGTAAACCTAAAATTATGCTACAATTCCGTCAAAATATTAGAAATAGGAAATAATGAATGCGTATTCTGATCATAGAAGATGAAGTAACATTAAATAAAATGCTTGCAGAGGGACTAAAAGAGTTTGGTTACCAAAGCGATGTTGTTGAGACATTAAAAGATGGTGAATACTATCTTGATATTCGTAACTACGATTTAGTTCTAATGGACTGGATGTTACCAGATGGAAACTCAGTTGATATTATTGGAGATATAAAAGCAAATACTCCTAAAACTGTTGTTGTTGTTCTCTCTGCAAGAGATGATAATGATAGTGAAATTGAAGCACTTCGTGCCGGTGCTGATGACTATATCAGAAAACCATTTGATTTTGATGTACTTGTTGCACGTATTGAAGCACGTTTACGTTTTGGTGGAAGCAACATCATCGAAATTGAAGATTTAACAATTAATCCTGAAGAGGAAAAAATCACATATAAAGAGACTGAGATAGAACTCAAAGGGAAACCTTTTGAAGTGCTTACTCATTTAGCTCGTCACCGTGATCAAATTGTTTCTAAAGAACAACTTCTTGATGCGATCTGGGAAGAACCAGAACTTGTTACTCCAAATGTAATCGAAGTTGCAATCAATCAAATTCGACAAAAAATGGATAAACCTTTAAATATCACTACGATTGAGACTGTTCGTCGTCGTGGGTACCGTTTCTGTTTTCCTAAAGAAGTTTAATCCAAACAATGCTATAATCCCTTTAAATTTTTTAAAGGGATTTATAGATGTTTTCCAAAAAAAGTATTAGAAAAAGTTTTTTAATACAACTTATTTTTTCTTCCGCAATTTTAATTTTTATCTTCTCTTCTGTTTTATATATCTATATTGAAAAATCTATTTATGATGAAAAAAAAGATGAGCTCATCCACTATGCTAAAAATATTGCAAACTTTAAATCAGTATTTCAATTTGATGAAGCAATATCTGATAATTTTCTTTCACTTAATATTGAAATCATTTACTTAAAATCACCTATGGGTAAGATGGATATATATGAGACAACAAAGAAAAAAAAGACATATCTAACACTTATCTATCCATTTAGAGTGAAAAACTCAAGTTATCTTAAAATCACAAAAGACATTACACATACAAAGAAACTTCTCAGTAAAATTTTACATTATATCTTTATGATTAATATAGCAGGATTTTTACTAGTCATAATTTATGCTATTATGCTCTCAAAGATGCTAGTCATACCTATTCAAACACTTACAAATAAACTCTCAAACATGAATGAACATCTGATGAATCCTATTAATCTCAATACACTTCCACAAGAATTCGAACCTCTTGGCGAGACTATCAACCATCTAATTGCCCGTATTCAAAACTTTGTTAAATATCAAAAAGAGCTCTTTATAGGAACTGCACATGAACTCAAAACTCCACTAGCAGTTATAAAACTAAAAAATCAGGTCACACTTATAAAGAAACGCTCTCCTGAAGAGTATATAGAGGCACTACAAGTTACAAATAAAACCATAGATGAGATGAATATCATTGTCTCAAATATTTTAAATATAGGGCGTCAAGAGGGAGCACAACTAGATAAACCTGTCGAAGTTGATGTTATCGCAATTTTAAAACAAAAAGCAGATGATTTCAAACTTCTCGCTGAGAATGAGGGTAAAAAATTAGAAATCGAGTTTAAACCTGATGGTTATATGGCAACACTGCAAGTAAGTCTTCTCAACCAAATCATCCAAAACTTTCTGCAAAATGCTCTAAAATTTACACCAAAGGAGAAAAGTGTCCTTTTACGAAGTAAAGAGGATAGTTTTGGACTTCTTATTGAAGTAATTGATGAAGGATGTGGAATTGATGAGAGTGTTGACCTCTTTGCTCCATTTAAACGCCAAGGAAATAAAAGTGGTGTAGGTTTAGGGCTCTTCTTAGCAAAAAGTGCTGCAGATGCTCTAGGGGCTAGAATAAGTCTTAAAAATAGGGATGATGGGATTGAAGGAACTATAGCTTCTTTAGAGCTAAATTCTAAATTATCCTGTATTCTTCCAAGAAATTAATGCGACTTCAAAAATAATAAAGCATACTTTTGTTATAAATCTCTCACGAATTCAATTAACTAGAGATTTATAAGGTTTTTAAATATGGCATTAATAATTAATGACGAGTGTATAGCATGTGATGCTTGCCGCGAAGAGTGTCCGACATTAGCAATCGAAGAGGGAGATCCAATTTACTATATTGACCCGGATCGTTGTATTGAGTGTGTAGGTGTTTATGATGAACCTGCCTGTATCTCAGTTTGTCCTGTTGATTGTATAGTTCCAGATAAAGATAACGTAGAGACGATTGCTGAACTTCAATTTAAATATAAACAACTCCAAGAGAACGAAGAGTTATAATTGGCTAAGAGAGTTGCCATCATTGACATCGGTTCTAACTCAGTTAGGATGGTTGTTTATGAGAAAACATCCCGATATGCCTTTCACATCCTTCATGAAGAAAAATCACGAGTACGAATATCAGAAGATGCATACAAGCACAATGGAGAGCTACAGGCTGTTCCAATGCAACGTACTTTTGAAGCTTTACGTGATTTTTTAACAATTACAAAATCATTTCAAGTCAGAAAAATACTATGTGTAGCTACATCTGCACTACGTGATGCACCAAATAACAGAGATTTTATTCAAAGAGTTCGAGCTAAACTTCAACTCAACATTAAAATAATTTCAGGAGAAAAAGAGGCCTACTTTGGAGCAATTGCCTGTGCAAATCTTCTTCCTAAACAGAATAGTGCTCTTACTATTGATATTGGAGGAGGTTCAACTGAATTTGCTTTTATAAATAACAACAGTGTAGAAGATACATTTTCATTAAAACTTGGAACTGTACGAATTAAAGAGCTCTTTTTTGATAAAAACGACATTGATGGTGCTATTTATTATATAGACAAAGAACTTGATAAGTTGCCAATTAAAGTAAATCTCCATAACCTTATTGGAATTGGTGGAACATTTAGAGCAATCTCTAATGCACTCTTAAAAGAGACCCTCTACCCTTTAAACAAACTGCATGCATTTGAATATAATGTTACACTTCTCAAAGATTATCTCAAGAGAGTTTTAAAAGCAAAAGATGAGCAAGAGTTTCAAGCACTCTTTATAAAAAGTAATCGTTTTGATGTTATAAAACCCGGAGCATTAATACTCCAAAGAGTTCTTCAAAGAATCAATATTAGAGATATTATTACAAGTGGAGTAGGCGTAAGAGAAGGTGTCTACCTTGCTGACCTGTTACGAACTTCAAATGATCAATTTCCAAACAATTACAACACATCTGTTCGCTATATTTTAGACTCTTATGTCCAAGACAAAGCATTCTCTAACAATCTCAGTAATCTTACAAAAAAGATTTTTGATCTGACTGCTGAGTATTTTACTATTGATAAAAGCTATAAAAAAGCATTAACAATCGCTGCAAAGCTTTATCCTGCAGGAAGTAGTGTTCATTTTTACTCTCAAAATAAACATACATACTATATAGTCCAAAGTGCTTTAGAATATGGTTTTAAACATCATGAAATTATGCTTATTTCAACACTAACAAAATATGCAAAAAATAAATTACCTTCAGATACACACCTACAACTCTATGCAAAACTTCTACCTGAAAATGCACATATAATGCACTCTTTAAGTTATATACTATCCCTCTCAATCGTTCTACTTAGTCATCGTCCACGTAATATTGACTTTGAAATGAAATTTGAAAAAGGAGAGCTTACGATTATATCAAAAGAAGAACTCTACCTTGCTCAAAATGCAGTTGAGAAGCTAGAGTGTAGAGATCAACACTTTAAGATCGTTTTTAGCTCTTAAGCTAGAAACGCTGTCCCATTGTAAACTCAAAGTTAGATGTTTTATCACCCGGTTGTGGATTAATCGCCTTTGAGAACATCAACTGTATCGGTCCAACTGGAGAAAACCACTCTAAACCTGCTCCATAACCTGCACGCGATTGATTATTTGTTCCTGATAAAATATTTTGTGTAATATTATCAGATATAAAACCCCAATCCAAATAAGTTACAAGTCTCATTTTTGCTTTTGGTACTAAAGGAAAACTCAACTCCACATTATTTGAAAATGTTTGTGTTCCCCCTATTCTTCTAATAGGCACACCATTATATGTGTCTGTCCCTGTTGAATCTTCAACCATAGGCGAAATTGAGTATGATTCATATCCCCGAACACTACCAATACCACCCATATAAAATTTTTCTGCTAATGGAACATAACCATTATCTATAATTGCATAATAACGTGCTTTATATCTAAAAATAGCATCAAATCCAATATAATCATCAAGACCTAAATATTTTGCAAAACTTGTTCTTGATTTTAAGAAATCCGCATCTGCTCCTAAACCTGATTTTTCAAAACTTTGAGAAAGAGTAAAACCTTCACGTGGAAGATAATAGTCATCCGTAGAGTCCCAACTTATACTTACTGTTACAGAACTTTTATTGTAAGCTTCAAAATCGTAATTTGTATCATAAGCAGATGCATTAAAATCATCTCCAAAATCATAGCTATTTTTAGAGTAACCATACCCTAAATAACCACTAATATGACGAGAAAATCTATGTCCAGTACCAACAGAAACACCATCCGTAATCGTTGTGTAATCATTATAATCATATGTAGAATGATTAATTGAAAAATTACCACTAAAATCACTATCATTTAATCTTGGATTTGAGATATTAAATGAGTAACTCTGAGATGTTTCTGATTTTTCAGCTTTAACACCGACGTTAATGCCTGAACCCCAAATATTTCTATCATTTACACCGACACTTAGAAGAAGTCCCCCATAAGAGCCATAACCACCACCAAGCTGAATATTTCCAGTTGGAGCCTCTTTTACTTTTACAATCAGATCCATCTCATGATTGTTTATTCTCTTTTCTTCTATTGTGTTACTATCAAAAAAGCCTAGGCGACCTAATGAATTACGTGAATCTTTTAAGTCTGTTAAAGAGTACATATCACCAGGGCCAAGATAGAGCTCACGACGAATAACTCTATCTAATGTTCTTGTATTACCTGAAATTAAAACATTTCTAATTTTTACTTTATCTCCCGGCATAACTCTAAAGACAACTTCAACAGTTCTTTTCATCTTATCTTTTTTCAAATCTGGAACCACTTGAACAAATGCATAACTTTTATCTGCTATAAGTGTTTTGATCTTATCAGAATCATTACGAAACTTTTTCACATTAAATATATCACCTTTTTTCAAAGAGATAACTGCTTTAATTTTTGAATCATCTATAACATGTGTGATTTGGTCTATAGTTATTTTAGAGATTGTATACTGTTTTCCTTCATCTATTTGATAACTCATATCTGCTAAGTAGCTATCAAAATTTACACGAACAAAAGGAGCATCAACTTTTGCATCTAAGTAACCATGTTGCATATAAAGATCACGAATACGTAGATTGTCATACTCTAAATCACGTAGAGACATCTTACCATCGTTACGTCCCCATAACCATCCCATAAACTGATGCTCTTTATTTGCTATAACATCATCGAATTCACTAGGTTTAAGACCTTTCACACCTGAGTAATCTATCTTTTCTATTGTAATTTTTTCACCTTCATTTACAATGAAAGTTACTTTAACACTTCCATTCTCTAAATGAGTTGTTTTTACCTCTACAACAGAATCAATTTTTCCCTCTTGTGAAATCGCTTCAATAATTCTTTTTTTTGCAGCTTCAATCTTTTTTTCATCATACAAGCTACCTTTTTTTATCTGAATTACAGAAGATTTAACATCATCATCATTCTCTTTCCAACCTTTAAGTTTCACTTGAGAAATAATTGCTTTCTCTTTAAAATGAAATGTTAATTTTCCATCTTGAAACTCAGCCCAAATATCATTAAAATAACCTTGGTTAAAGTACTTTTTTATAGCTCTATCTACATCTGTAACATCTATATCATCACCTTTTTCAAAGGAGAGCATTCTCAAAGCAACCGGTTTTGAAAGGTGTAACATACCATCATATTGAATTGATTTAACAACTTGAGCATATAAACTGTTTGTAAAAAATAAAAAGAGTAGAGATAAAAAGATTTTCATTAAAATTCCATAGTTAAAATTAGAAAAGATTTTACCCATTATGAGGTTAATATTAAGTAAATTGAGTATAATTTGCAAAATTACTTTTAAAGACAAAATATGAATATTGCAATAATTGGACTTGGACTTATGGGTGGCTCATTAGCTCTGAGCCTAAAAAAATTAGATTTCATCGATGAAATCGTTGGATATGATCATAATCAAAAACATCAAGAGGATGCCTTAGCATTAAATCTTGTAACTAAAATTGTCTCTTTTGAAGAGTTAAAACAGTATGATGTGATTTTTTTAGCTATTCCAGTAAATGGTGTTATAGCAGCACTTCAGAACCTTAAAGATGTTGCTAAAGAGACTACTATTATAGACTTGGGAAGTACAAAAGCTAAAATTGTTGCGGCAGTACCACAAGAGATACGTCAAAATTTTGTTGCAGCTCATCCAATGACTGGAACAGAAAATTTTGGTCCTCACGCAGCTCTTGAAGGCCTGTATGAATCTAAAGTTGTTGTACTATGTGATTTAGAAGATAGCGGAGAGCATCAACGAGAAGTAGCTCGTAAGATTTTCAAAGCACTTAAAATGAAAAAATATTTTATGAAGTCGAATGAACATGATCGTCATGCTGCTTTTATCTCACATATGCCTCACGCTATCTCATTTTCATTAGCCAATACTGTAATGAAACAAGAGAAACGTGACAATATCTTAGCACTAGCAGCAGGTGGCTTCCGTTCTATGAGTCGTCTTGCAAAATCTTCTCCGTATATGTGGGAAGATATATTTCGACAAAACAAAGAGAACCTTTTAGAAGCTATAACACTATTTGAGAATGAGTTAAGTGAACTTAAAAAAGATATTCAAAGTGATGAATGGGAAAAAGTCCATCAGCTTATGGCTGATGGCAATAAATTGCACGATATTTTAAACTAAGAAATATCGTACTTTTTAATAAGCTCTTTTAAAAGTTTTTTATCGATTGGCTCTTTTTTCTCCCCATAGAAATTACCCTCTAAAATTGATATAATTTTCGCGACATCTTTATCACTATCTTTATATGGTAAAAGTTTTAAGAGTAATAGTTTTTCATCTTTTATATTCAATTTTTTTTCTCTCTGTTTTACTTTAAAAGGCTTAAAGATCATCAATAGTAAACCGATGAGAAGACCAATTAAAAAGGCAACAACAATCCAAATATAATTTACACTGCTACTCTCACTTACCTTCGTAGCTTCTCCTTTTTGAATCTGTAGCTTCTCATTTGGACTCTTTTTAATTTTCAATGCTTTTGCTCTATTTAATGAACCTTTTACCTTTATTTTTATAGCTTTCGTTCGAATTTGTTCAACTCTTTTTCTCTTAAGATTATAAAATGCCAACTTAAATGGAGGTATAGTAAAATCTCTATCAGAGACAAATGCTAACTTTTGAGTAAGAGTATCACCTTTTATCTCTATTTTTTCAGCAAAGACATTCACACCATCTATATAAGGTTTAAAACTTCCAATATCTTCTAAATTTCCATTGCCTTTAACTCTCACAGTTACATTCACCGCCTCATTTGGTGTGATGACATGCTTATCTGGTACTGCTGAAATCGTAAAATTACCTACAATTTTGGCATTGTTTGGAAGTGGTTTTGCATGAATTTGCAACTTATTTGAATAGTAACTTCTCCATTTGACCTGAGGCATAAAAGAACCCCACATATCACGATTACTTGAACGAGTAGCGATACGAAGCTCTGCTGGTGGAATAGTCAAATTACCTTCACGTTGCGGTGCTAAAGTGTATGATGTGCTTGTTATAATATATTCAGCCGTCTCTTTACGTGTCGCTTTTGCTTTTGCTTTAACCCAAAAACCTTTAAAATCAGGTTCTATAAATTTACTATCTATAACTGCAGCTCTTTTATTTTGTTTGAGTTCAAGATGAAGAACAAAGGGTTCACCGACATAAAGCTCTTTTTTTGATGTACTCATAGAGAGTATAAATGCAGCATTTTTATCTTGTGAAGCAGCTTTTACTAAAAGTTTTACACTATTTGACTTTTCAATCTTTCCATCGACCTTAAGAGCAGTAGGAGCAATAATACAACTCTTTTGTGGAGCAAATTCATACGAAAGAGTATAACTCTTTTTATAATTACCATTCACCATCTCAATACTTGTCTGAGAACTTGATCCTAAAATTGCATTTCCACAAATATTATCTAACATTGGTTTTTCTATACTACCACCATTAATAGTTAATGTATATACTGCCGTTTCACCTTTATAGACTACACCAGGCTCTACACGAGCAACAACATCTGCATAAATAGCAGTCGCTAAAAACAGTATTAATAATAGTGTCTTTTTACCAAGGTTTTTCATTTGGCTCTTCCTTTATAGGGTTTTCTTTATTTAGTTTATAGAGAAAAGAGTTTTGTTGCGAATTTAGTGCTTTTAACCACTTTCTCTCTTCAGCATCACTCATTTTATCTTTCATATCTTTTATTTGCATTGGTGAACTACTGCTCTTCTCTTTTTTCTTTTGAGATTTCAACTCTTTAAGCGAATCACTTTTATTTTCTCTTTTGTTCTTCTTTTGCTGCTGTTCTTTTTTCTTCTTATCAGCCTGTTTCTTTTTTTGTTCTTGATTTTTCTTCTCATCTTGACTCTGTTGTTGTGATTTTCTCTGTTCTTTATCCTTCTTCTGCTTTTGCTCACTATTTTTGTTCTGTTTTTGTTGCTGCTTCTTATCTTCCTGATTCTTTTTGTTTTGTTGTTTATTCTTTTGATTCTGCTGTTGCTGGTTCTTTTGCTGTTCTTTATTTTGCTTACTGTTTTTATTTTGCTTACTGTTTTTATTTTCTTTCTGCTGCTTATTTTTTTGATTCTTATTTTTTTGCTGCTGCTTGTTCTGCTTGTTATGTTTATTTTGTTTCTGCTCTTTTTTCTTCTGCAACGCTTTCTTAACAGCTTCTAAGTTTTCACGAACAGCTTTATCGTCTTTCAGTTTTAAGGACTCTTCATAAGCCTTTATTGCTTCTTTAAGATTTTTTTGTGAACCTAATCGAGCATATGCATTTCCCATATTTGCAAAATTTTTAGCGCGATCTTCTTCTGTATCAAATGTAGCTTTTGCATAATTTTTTAATGCATCTTTATATTTTTTCAATTTGTAAAAAGCATTTCCAGCATTATAATATGCTTCACCTTTTTTTGATTTTTGAGCATATTCGTCAAAATATTTAGCAGATGTTGCGTAATCTTGTTTTTTATATGCCTCTTTAGCATCTTTTAAATCCATAAAATCTAAAACACCTGCTTTTACTTCAACACTACTAAAAAGTAAAAATGTAAGTAAAAAAGCAGAAGGAACCTGAACAGCCTCTCTTTTACTCATAGATGATGTAGCAATTAAGAGCAGTATAAGTGCTAAACCTATCGGATAATAAAATAGAGGTATATATTTTTCAATCTCTTCAGATTTTAAAGCTTTTTTCTTCACTTTTGACTCTATCTCCTGAAGCATCGCTTTTATATCACTATTTGAATTCACACCTTGAATATAGACACCTCCTGTCTTGGTAGCAAGTTCTGCTATAGCTCCATTTAACTTTGTAAGTATTATTTTTCCATTTTCTTTAATAAACTCACCATCTCCTAGTTTAATCGGAGCCCCTTTTTTTGTTCCAAGTGCTAAGATAAAAACAGTAATATTATGTTTTTTTGCATACGCTATCTCACGTGAAAAATCTTTACTATCCCCACCATCACTAAGAAGTAAAATATATCTGCGTGACTTACTTTTAATACTTCTATTAACCACTTCTAACATTGACATTAGGTTTGTTCCCTGCTCTGTAATAGAGTTCGTATCGAGATTTTTTAGTAAAAAAGCAACAGCATCATGGTCAAAACTAAGAGGTGATACCAAATAGGAGTTTTTAGCAAAAGCAATTACTCCAATACGATCATTTGATGCTAAATGTAAAAATTCTAAAGCCTTTTGCTTTGCAAGTTTTAATCTATCTGGATAAACATCTGTTGCAAGCATGGAGTCTGAAATATCAAGTGCTATCATAATATCTGCACTTTTAGCTTTTATCTCAATTTTACCCTCTTTTATAACAGGACCAGCTAATGCAACAACAATCAAAATACCTATCAGTAAAAAGAGTGCATTCCGTGCTTGTAGTGTCAAGGTATTAGCACTTACACGCAATCTATCCATTACCTCTTTTGAAAAAAAAGTTGCCTGTGCCTCTTTTTGTGTTAGAAGAAGTCCAAACAGAATAAAAAGGGGTGGTAACATATAGTATAAAAATTCGGGATGTAAAAAACTCATTATGCATGCCCTCTCTTATTTCTCAAATAGATATATAACATCAACGATAATAATCCGACAAAGAGTGGATAAAAGTAGTAATATTTTTTATAACTAAAGGTCTCATTTTTTATTTCTGATTTCTCAAGCGCATTGATTTTTGCATAAACTGCTTTAAGTTCATCTGCATTAGAAGCTCCAAAAGCAACACCACCAGTCTCTTTTGCAATCTTTAACAAAACAGCTCTGTTATAACCACCATCACCACCAATGCCTATAGAATAGACCTTCACACCCTCTTTTTTTGCCAAATCTATGGCTATATCAAGAGGAATTTTATCCACTTGAGGTGTAGAGTAACCATCTGTTAAAAGTATGGCAACTTTACTCTTTGCGTGAGACATTTTCAACAAATTGACACCTTGTGCCAAAGCCTCATAGAGTGCTGTATACTTTCCTGCCATACCTACTTGTAGCTGTGATACTATACGTGATAGTATATGCGCATCATACGTAAGTGGTGAAGCAATAAAAGAGTATGAACCAAATACTACAAGTCCAATATTGTCATTTTTTCTTTTAGATATAAAATCCCTTACAATCTGCTTCACAACATCAAAACGTGTTTTATAAGGATCCATTCTATCAAATCCACGCTCATCCATTGATCCAGATGCATCTAAAATCAATGCTATTTCATGACCATGTTTAGGGGCAAGTTCATAAGGTTCATCTTTTACGGGAGACATCATCGATAAGATCAACATTACAATACCTAACCATTTTAAAAAGAAAAGTAAGCGAGATGATTGAATTGTACTTTTCATAAATTGTGTTGCATGAGGAAAATAGATAGAAGGAAGTTTCATTTTACAAAGTGTTTCACATGCTACAAAGAAAAAAATCACAAAAAGAAGTTTTGGAAATTCAAAATAAATACCATCAAACATCTATCATTCCTTTATATAATTCAATCACACGTAACGTCTCACTATCAAAATCATCAACACTCTTTTTATATTTATACTTCTCTAACTTCTCAACCATATCATGGTAGGTTTTTTGATGCCTCGGAGAATCTTCTTCAAAGATTGCACCATATTTTGTTAGTTCATATGCAGCCTCTTTCGTCTTTTTCAAATCAATACTATTTAAAATCTTATAATACTCTTTTCGTAAATTAAATCTATTTTTTGTTCGAAAATATCTATATAAAAGATATAAAACTGCAGATAAAATAATTATTCCTAAACTCACTAAACCCAAGAAGTAATAAAAAGAGTAATCATCTATAGCAAGAAGTGGTTTTATATCATGTAATGGTATCTCTGTTGTTTTTATATTTTGCATCTATCTACCTTCAAATAGTCTGCGAAGTGCTACACCCGCACTCTCATGCGTATAGAGTTTGGTAAAACGTATCTGATGCTTTCTAAAAGTTGCATAGAGCTCTCTGTCATGAAGCAAAACCCTCTGTGCATACGCTTTTACAGTTGCATCATTAAAATCACCTTCCAAGACATTACCACTTTCAGGATCAATCAAAGATGCAAAACCCATCTTTGGTGGTTTCTCCTCTAATATATCACGCACAACGATAGCTACAACTTCATGTTTCTTTGCCAAAAGTTTCAAATCAGGAATCTCAAAAAAATCACCAATGACAATGATAAGAGATTTGCGTTTAAGTCTTTTAAAGAGCGTGTCTGATAAAAATTTATAGTCTGCCTTATGATGCAGTGCATCAAAATTAAGAACTTCATCAACATTTCTATGCACTGCAAAGAGTTTTTTACTCGGTTTTAAATGAGACTCTAACTTATCTGTAAAGATATATGAACTTAACAAATCACCATTTTTAATCGTTGAGAAACTGAGCATTGCTACTACTTCTGCAATCACATCCTGTTTAAATCGCTTCGAACCAAAGTGCACACTTCCATTGAGCATAGAAGCAACCACAACATTAAGTTCACGTTCTTCACGAAATATTTTAATATAAGGCTTTTGCAATTTTGCCGTAATATTCCAATCAATATGTCGAATATCATCTCCCGGCATATACTCACGCAGCTCAATAAAATCATACCCTTCCCCTTGAAATATAGAGGGATTATTCCCCACCATTTCCGAGAAGACCTGACGACGAGCCCGAACAAGTATCTTTTGTAATTTACTCACAATATTTTCCTTATGGAATTGCTACAGCTTCAAGTACTTTTTGAATAATTTCATCAGTCGTAATACCTTCAGCCTCCGCTTCATAGGTAAGTACTATACGATGACGCATTAACTCTTTTGCAATATACGCAACATCAACAGGTGTGACAAAATCCTTTCCACGCATAAATGCCATCGCTTTTACCGCTTTGAACATATCAATACTGACACGTGGACTTGCTCCAAACTGGATGAAATCTTTTATCTTTTCAAGTCCATACTCTTGAGGATAACGTGTTGCATTGACAAGTTCTATCATATATCTTTCAACTTCTGCATCAACATGAACATCTTTTACAGCACACTTAATCACATCAAGTTCACTCTTATCAAGTACAGGTATAATATTTTCCATTTTACCACTTGATATGCGACGTGCTATCTCAAGCTCTTCCTCTTTTGTGTTATAACCTACAACAAGTTTAAGCATAAAACGATCTAACTGTGCTTCAGGAAGTTGGTAAACACCCTCTTGCTCTACTGGGTTTTGAGTAGCCATTACGAAGAAAGGAAGGTCAATCTTAAAAGTTGTATCACCAATGGTCACCTGCTTCTCCTGCATTACTTCAAGTAAAGCAGATTGTACTTTTGCAGGTGCACGGTTAATCTCATCTGCAAGTAAAAGGTTTGTAAATATTGGACCTTTTTTAATTTTAAACTGATTATTTTGAGGATCATAGATCTCAGCCCCTAAAATATCTGATGGTAAAAGATCTGGTGTAAACTGGGCACGTTTAAAATCAAGTCCAAGTGCTTTAGAGAGTGCATTGACTGTTGTTGTCTTTGCAAGTCCTGGTACACCTTCTATAAGAATATGACCTTCACATAAAAGAGCGATGAGAAGAGAATCTATCATCTTCTCTTGCCCAACAACTACTTTTGAAACTTCTTTTTTAACATTTTGAATTTTAGAAATCATATCTTCACTACCTTTGTATCTATATAGTGAAAGTATAATCCTTTGTAGTAAATGATTTTTAAATGTCTAAATTGAGAATTTTTGCAATACCTTCTCTTTTTACAAGAGTATTTAACTTCTTTACTATATCTTGTTTTGCAATTGCAAAACTTTGTGAAGATTGTCCTGTAAGATTAAAAGTATTAGTTGCTAAAGTATCTCCATTATTATCTTCTGTACGTATATCAATTTGTGCTCTAGCAATATAAAAGCCATATGCTCTTGCCTTTTGAATATCTGAATCTATGACTACAGTAAAGTGCGCACTGTTATGGAGCTTTTTAACTCGAATATTTTTACTATTTAAACCTTTTGCTATGGGTGATACTAAAGCTTTATAGTCTGCATAAACCCAAAAAGTAATTTTGTGAAGCAGACTATCTCTTCTCTCTTTTAAAGTGGCATATTTTTTCAGGTAGGGTTTTGCATTGAACTCTTTATTGAGTACATTCATTACTAAAAGCCTATTTTGTAAATCACTCAAATTTTCAAGAGCATCATTGTAACTTTTAAGTTCCGCAAGTAAATTTTTTTGATGAGAATCTCTTTGTAAAGACGATAATAGATCAAACTGCTGTTGTAACTCTCTTTTCAGACTTAAAAAGAATTTCATTCGATCTACTTTTATCAAGAGTGCATACTTTTTAAAGCCTAGTTTTGCCGTATCTATCACTTCATAGTTACTCATACGAATCTTTTTAACTTCACTTTTGGTTTCATTCACATACGTTGTATTATGTGTATTAACCAATCCCTCTCGAACAATACTCTTTGCACTATAATGAGAAGAGATAGAGACACTCAGTGTTGCTAAAAGTGAAGCAAGTGCATTTGAAAGAGCCTCTTGCTTATCTTTTCCCTCTCCTATAGCATAAAGCTCTTTCTCATTTGAGAGAGGAGGCTTTAAATACCAAGAGGGAAGAGCTTTTTCGTGAACAACAACTCTTGGTTTAGCGTTTGTACATGCAGTAAAAAAGAGTATAGCTCCTAAACATACAATGAGTATTTGTTTCATCTATTTAACTGCTCCAATGTTTTTTTTCTATTTGCAATCAATCCATTTATACGTATGATTGCTGCATTAATCTCTTCTACGGGCTTAATCATTAAATGATCTGCATATTCATAATACTCTTTTGCTTCTTTATACTTACCCTCAGCCTCTTTAACCACACCTAAATCATAAAATGCAACATAACTTTTTGAGCCTGTAGAGTCTATAAGTCGTGTTAACAGATCTTCTGCTTTATCGTATCGTCCATCTTCTATATACTCTAATGCATATTTTAATAACTTTTCCTGTTCCGAACTATAATCTAAATCAGGGTCATCTAGTAAAGCTACAGAAAAATAACGATAGTGTGGTGTTAATTTATAGGTAAATTCATCTGCTATTGATTCTGCTATGC
>Ga0256843_1001454_pt1 | contig 18726 bp, 15 predicted proteins | sample AlvinellametaG_FD_191572 | JGI IMG/M metagenome (GOLD analysis project Ga0256843, IMG submission 191572) | Pompeii worm associated microbial communities from hydrothermal vent at the East Pacific Rise, Pacific Ocean - Alvinella | ecosystem: Host-associated > Annelida > Integument > Unclassified ... | reverse complement strand
TCATCTAAACCACCAGCAACAATTGAGTGGGAATAATCCTTCTCTTTCTTCTTTTTTCTACAATCTATTTTTTACTCAATTTTGGTATAATAAAAATAAAAAAAATTTAAGGATAATTTAATGGTAAAAGTTCAAAACTTAAAAAAAGCTTATGGAAGCAGAGTTTTATTTGAAGATGTAAATTTAAGTCTTGATAAAGGAAAAAGATATGGACTTATTGGTGCAAATGGTGCTGGTAAATCTACATTTTTAAAAATATTAGCTGGACTTGAGGAGCCAACTGAAGGTGAAGTAATTATTGAAAATGGATTAAAAGTAGGTGTTTTAGGACAAAATCAATATGCTTTTGAAGATTTTACACTTTTTGATGCGGTTCTTTATGGAAATAAGAGACTTTATGATGCGATAAAAGAGCAAGAAAAACTTTATATGTCTGAAGAATTTACTGATGAAATAAATGAAAAAATTGGTGAACTTGAGATGATAAAAGTAGAAGAAGATCCTACTTATGAATATGATGTAAGAATTACTAAAATTTTAGAAGATTTAGGATTTCCAAAAGAAGATCATCATAAATTAATGAGTGAAATTCCAAATGCGGATAAATTTAAAATTTTACTTGCTCAAGTATTATTTCCAAAACCAGATGTATTATTCTTAGATGAGCCTACAAATAACTTAGATATGGAAACAATTTCTTGGCTTGAAAATCAATTAAAAAGACATGAAGGGACTTTAGTAGTTATTTCACATGATAGACATTTCTTAAATGCAGTAGTTACAAATATTTTAGATGTAGATTTCAAAAAAATAAGAGAATTTACAGGTAATTATGATGATTGGTATATGGCATCAACTATTTTACAAAAACAAGCTCAAGCTCAAAGAGAAAAAGCTGAAGCTCAAAAAAAACAACTTGAAGAGTTTATTAGAAGATTTAGTGCAAATGCATCTAAAGCAAAACAAGCTACTTCAAGACAAAAGCAGCTTGAAAAACTTGATATTAAACCAATAGAATTATCTTCAAGAAGAGAGCCTAGTATAGTTTTCAAACAAGCATATGAAATTGGTAGAGAAGTACTTTTTGTAGAAAATATTCATAAAAGTTTTGATGGTAAAAAAGTATTAAATGGTATTAGTTTTAATATGAATAAAGGTGATAAAATAGCACTTATTGGACCAAACGGTGTAGGTAAGACTACTTTATGTGAAATTTTAGTAGGAAATATTGAACCTGATGAAGGTAAAGTAACATGGGGTGCAAAAGCGAATGTAGGATATTTCCCACAAAATACTACAGATATCATTACAGGTGATGAAAAACTTTATGATTGGCTAAGAGGATTTAAAAAAGATGCAGAGATAAATGATATTAGAAATGCTCTTGGAAGAATGCTTTTTAGTGGAGAAGAACAAGAAAAATCTATAGAAAAATGTAGTGGGGGAGAAAAGCATAGAATGATGCTTTCTAAACTAATGTTACTTGGGCCAAATGTGTTAATATTAGATGAACCTACAAACCATTTAGATTTAGAAGCTATTATTGCTTTAGGTGAAGCAATTCATAATTATGATGGACAAGCTATTGTAGTTTCACACGATAGAGATTTTATTGATGCTTTTGCAAATAGAATTATTGAATTACACCCAGATGGAACATATACAGACTTTTTAGGAACATATGAAGAATATAGAGAATCAAAAGGTCAATAAATTTTAAATGAGAGTAGTAGAAATAGAAAAATTTGAAATAGAAGATAGTTTTGAGACTAGTTTAAGACCTGCTATATGGGATGAATATATAGGGCAAGAAAGTGTAAAAAAGAACTTACAAGTATTCATTCAAGCAGCAAAAATGAGAAATGAACATTTAGATCATATTCTCTTTTTTGGACCTCCTGGTCTTGGAAAAACGACATTAGCTCATATTATAGCAAATGAAATGGAAGCTAATATTAAAGTAGTAGCTGCTCCTATGATAGAAAAAAGTGGAGATTTAGCTGCTATTCTTACAAACCTTTCAGAGGGTGATATATTATTTATAGATGAAATTCATAGATTAAAATCAACTATAGAAGAAGTTTTATATCCTGCTATGGAAGATTATAGATTAGATCTTGTAATAGGTAGTGGACCAGCAGCTCAAACTATAAAAATTGATATAGAAAAGTTTACTTTAATAGGTGCTACTACAAGAGCAGGTATGCTTAGTAATCCTTTAAGAGATAGATTTGGGATGAATTTTAGACTGCAATTTTATAATGATGATGAATTAGCAAAAATAATTCAAATTGCTGCAATGAAATTAAATAAAAATATCAATCAAAAGTCTGCTTTAGAAATAGCAAAAAGAAGTAGAGGAACTCCAAGAATTGCTCTTAGATTATTAAAAAGAGTTAGAGATTTTTCTGATGTAGCTATGGAAGAGGAAATAACATTTAAAACTACAAAATTTGCTTTAGAACAATTAGGTGTAAATGAAAATGGATTTGATGAGTTGGATTTAAATTATTTAACACTTCTTTGTAGAGCTAAAAAACCTTTAGGATTATCTACAATTAGTGCGGCTTTAAGTGAAGATGAAGAAACAATAGAAGATGTGATTGAACCATTTTTACTTGCAAATGGATATATAGAAAGAACAGCTAGAGGAAGAGTTGCTACTAGAAAAAGTTATCAATTATTAAATTTTAAAAGTGAAGGAAGTTTATTTTAAAGATTTAATATAAAAAAAGGGATTTATAATGAAAACATCTACAAAGGCAAAACAATGATAAAATCAAATACATTTATTAACATATTATTTTTAATAGTAGCATACTTTGTATATCTTACTTATCATCCTTTTTTAACAGATATTGCTATAGCGGTATTATTATCTGTAGCATTATTTAATATAGAAAAGTTTTTTTATACAAAAACAAATAATAAATATATATCAAGTAGTTTAGTTACTGTTTTACTAGCGCTTTTATTATTTACTCCATTGTTTTATTTTATATCAGGGGCTACAGATTTAGTACATAAAGTTACACCAGATTCTATACAAATGGTTATAGATAAAGTAAAAACATTACTTGGATATTTACCTGATATAGTTGCTACAAAATTAAAAGAATTTTTAGCTAGTGATAGTATTCAAGCTATTTATAATAATATAGCAAAGTTAGTAGGAACTCTTACAGCTAAAAGTGCAGTATTTTTAAAAGATATGATTTTAATTGTAATATTTTTCTTTTTTGCTAATTTATATGGAAAAGATATATTGTCTTTTATTAGAAAAGTTTCACCTTTAGATGAAGATAAAGCAAATATATTATTTAAAGACACACAAGAGATGATGGGATTAGTTTTTTATTCTACTTTAATTACTGCTATCTTTGAAGGATTACTTTTTGGAGTATTTGTTCAATTTTATGGATTTGATGGAGTGTTTTTTACAGTTATGTATGCATTTGCATCATTAATACCTGTAATAGGTGGTGCTATTATGTGGGTTCCTATGAGTTTATATTTGTATGCAATGGGTGATACATCAGGAGCAATACAAATAGCTTTATATTCTATAATTGTAATTTCTGTAATAGCAGATACATTTATAAAACCTTTAATTATAAAATATATTAAATTAGAACTTAAAAACTCAATAGAATTAAATCCTTTACTTATTTTCTTTTCTATCGTAGCAGGACTTAGTACTTTTGGGTTTTGGGGAGTTATTTTAGGGCCTGCAATTACTTCACTTTTTATATCTATATTAAAGTTTTATAATAAAGTTTAGTCAATTTCGCTAAACTTTCTTGAATTTTTTTATAAAAATACTTGACAAAGATGAAAATTTATTATATAATTCCATTGTCAATCAAAGATAAAGAGTGACAAATGAAAAAAGAAATAATTTTAGAAAACTTAATAAAAACATACTTAAATGAACAAAACCCTATTAGTTCTGGAGAATTAAAAAGAAAATGTGAATTACCTTTTTCACCATCAACTATTAGAAATTATTTTCAAAAGTTAGATGGAGAAGGTCTAATAGTAAAAGTTCATATAAGTTCTGGAAGCATTCCTTCAAAAGATGCTTTAAGAGATTATTGGTATCGTAATTTGTTATTTGATGGTATCAATGTTTCAAGTAAGCAACTTGAAGAAATAGCCAAAGAATTTGATGTATTTATTAGTTATAAAGAAAAACAAAATTTAATATTAAAAAATGTTTTTAATGTAGCAAATAAGTTTATTATCTTAGATTTTGATACTGATGAGGTTGTTTTGAAGTATCAAATTGAAATTTTATACCTATTTAAAGAATTTATAGGGTATAATCTAGATGATATAAAAAAAATGATTGGTTTAGTTAAGCTAAATCATATATTAAATAAATTTTCAATAAATAAAATTGAAAATTTTAACAGAGAATTTTTGTATAAACATTATAAAGATTTTAGTATTGATGATTTATTAAGTGAAAAATTGTTTGATAAGTTTAATTATGGCTTATCATTTAATCAAGATTTTTTAGCATATAAAATTGATGCTAAAGTTGATACAAAAGATACAGAGTTTATAGTGATTGGAAATATATATAACAATTACTTAGAACTCTTTGATTCTATAAAGGAGGCATCATGAGCAAAAAAACAAAAAATAAAAATGAGAAAAATGAAGAGTTAGAACAAGAAGTAGAAGCTAAAGAAGAAACTTCTACAGAAGATAAAAAGGTAGAAGAATTGGAACAAAGATTAGAGCAAGCTTTAAGAGCTTATGCATCATGTGAAAATGATAAAAAAATTATGGAAAAGCAAAAAGCTCAAGCAATAGATTATGCAGTTGAAAAATTTGTAAAAGACCTTTTACCGATTATCGATACATTAGAACTTGCTGTAAAAAACATTAAAAACAGTGAAGATGACTGTGCAAAAGAGATGGTTGAAGGTGTTGAGCTTACTCTTAAAAAAATGGTAGATACATTTAAAAACCATGGAATTGAAGCAGTTGAGCATGATGAGTTTGATCCAAATCTTCACCAAGCAATACAACAAGTACCTTCTGAAGAACATGAAGAAGGCGCAATTGTTGAAATATATCAAAAGGGATATAAACTAAAAGATAGATTAATTAGACCAAGTATGGTTACAATCTGTAAAAAATAAAAAAAATTTAAATTTAAGGAGAGAAAAATGGCAAAAGTAATAGGAATTGACTTAGGAACAACAAATAGCTGTGTAGCTTATTATGATGGAAAAGAAGCGAAAGTAATCGCAAATAAAGAGGGAAGAAATACTACACCTTCAGTAGTAGCATTTACAGATAAAGGGGAGATTTTAGTAGGTGAACCTGCTAAAAGACAAGCAATTACAAACCCAGAAAAAACAATCTACTCAGTAAAAAGAATTATGGGTATGATGTGTTCTGATAAAGAAGCAGCAGAAGCAAAAGATAAAGTACAATATAAAATCGTAGATAACAATGGTGCATGTGCGGTTGAGATTGATGGTAAAAAATATACACCACAAGAAATTAGTGCAAAAATCTTAACAAAATTAAAAGAAGATGCAGAGTCTTTCTTAGGTGAAGAAGTAACTGAAGCTGTAATTACAGTACCAGCATATTTTAACGATAGCCAAAGAAAAGCAACTCAAGAAGCAGGTAAAATTGCAGGACTTAATGTATTAAGAATTATCAATGAACCAACAGCAGCATCTTTAGCGTATGGTTTAGATAAAAAAGGTGAAGAAACTATCTTAGTATATGACTTAGGTGGTGGTACATTTGACGTAACAGTACTTGAAATTGGTGATGGAACATTCCAAGTATTATCAACTGATGGTAATGCATTCTTAGGTGGGGATGATTTTGATAACAGAATTATTGAATGGCTTGTAAGTGAATTCAAAGCTGAAAATGGAATTGATTTAAGCCAAGATAAAATGGCAATGCAAAGATTAAAAGATGCAGCTGAAACAGCTAAAAAAGAGTTATCAAGTAAAACTGAAACTGAAATCAACTTACCATTTATTACAGCTGATGCAACAGGACCAAAACACTTAGTAAAATCATTATCTAGAGCTAAATTTGAAGCTATGATTGATGATTTATTACAAGAAACATTAAGACATATTGATACAGCATTAAATGATGCAGATATTTCAAAAAGTGATATCCAAGAAATCGTAATGGTTGGTGGATCAACAAGAATTCCAAAAGTTCAACAATTAGTAAGTGAATATTTTGGAGGAAAAGAACTTAATAAAGGTGTAAACCCTGATGAAGTTGTAGCACTTGGTGCAGCAATTCAAGGTGGAGTATTAAAAGGTGATGTAAAAGATGTATTATTACTAGATGTTACACCATTAAGTTTAGGAATTGAAACTTTAGGTGGAGTGATGACTAAAGTTATTGAAAAAGGTACAACAATTCCTGTTAAAAAATCACAAGTATTCTCAACAGCAGAAGATAACCAAACAGCTGTAACAATTCACGTATTACAAGGTGAAAGAGAATTTGCAAAAGATAACAAATCACTAGGACAATTCAACCTAGAAGGAATTCCAGCAGCACCAAGAGGAGTACCTCAAATTGAAGTAACATTTGATATCGATGCAAATGGGGTATTAAATGTAAGTGCAAAAGATAAAGGAACTGGAAAAGAGCAAAAAATCACAATTACAGGAAGCTCAACATTATCTGAAGAAGAAATCGAAAGAATGGTAAAAGAAGCTGAAATGCATAAAGCTGAAGATGAAAAAAGAAAAGCTTTAATCGAAGCTAAAAACCAAGCTGATGCATTAGTTTACCAAACTGAAAAATCACTAAATGAAGTTGGTGATAAAATCGATGCTGAAACAAAAGCTGATATTCAAAGAGCGATTGATGACTTAAAAGAAACTCTTAAAAAAGAAGATGTAACAAAAGAAGAAATTGATGTTAAAGTAAAAACTTTAACAGATTCAAGTCATAAATTAGCTGAAGCTGTATATCAAAAAGAACAAGGTGCTCAAGGAAATGCAGGAGCACAACAAAATAATGCAAAAAAAGATGATGATGACATCATCGATGCAGAAGTAGAATAATCTCTACTTCTTTTTTTTGCTATAATTATCTAAAAAAGGAGTTAATATGATTGGTTTTTGGATAATTATAGCAATACTACTAGCAATTCTTCTATATTTTATATATATCTACAATAGATTAGTTTCCCTTCAAAATGCAAGTAGAGCTTCATGGAGTGATATTGAAGTTCAACTAAAAAAAAGATTTAATCTTATTCCTAATTTAGTAAATGTGGTAAAAGGTTATGCAAAGCATGAATCTGAAACTTTAGAAAAAGTAATTCAAGCTAGAAATATGTTTAGTAATGCAAAAACTGATACAGAAAAAATGGAAGCAGCCAAAATGCTTAATTTAGGATTAAATGGAATTTTTGCAATAGCTGAAAATTATCCAAATTTAAAAGCAGATACTCAATTTTTAAATTTACAACAAGAACTTTCAAGCTTAGAAAATGATATAGAAAATGCGAGAAGATATTATAATGCAGTAGTAAGAGATTATAATACAAGAAGAGAATCATTTCCAGATGTAATTATTGCAAAAAAATATGGATTTAACTTTTTACCATATTTTGAACTTGATGATGAACAAAGAGAAGAGGTATATAAAACACCAAAAGTAGAATTATGAGATTTATAATTTTTCTTTTTTTTGTTGTTTTTTTACAAGCAGAACAAATAAATAAATATGATGTAAATGTTCATATTTTAGAAAATGGTGATATAGACGTTGTGGAGAAAATTTTATATGATTTTTCTCCAAATAAAAGACATGGTGTTTTTAGAAATATACCTATAAATAAAAATATTATAGATTTAATATCTGTAAATCAAGATAATAAACCTGCCAATTATGATACATATTTAGAAAATGGTGATTTAGTTATTAAAATAGGGGATAAAGATACTTTAATTACATCAGAACATTTATATACTATCCATTATGTTATCAAAAGAGCAGTATTTAAAAAAAATGATAATTTTAATGCTATTAGTTTAAATGCGATAGGAACAGGATGGAAAGTTAATATAAATGATATAAATATAGATGTTTACTTACCTTCTAAACTCTCAACTGCTAAATTTGTCGTATATGTGGGTGAAAAAGGCTCAGTTAAAAAACTAAACTATCAAAAAATAAATTCTACACATTATAAAATATATATTTCACATTTAGCACCACACGAAGGAATTACTTTTGATGTAATATTTGATAAAAAATTAATAAACATATATAAACCTAATATACTTTGGATTTATTTATATTTATTTATAGCTATTCTAGGGATATATTTTTATTATTCAAAATATAAAATGCCATATATTTCAAAATCTCCAAAATATTATCCCCCAAAAGATTTAAGTGTTTTAAAAGCTGGATTATTAATAGATGAGGTAGCAGATTTAAAAGATATATCTACAGCAGTGTTAGAATTGGCTACAAAAGGTTATCTAAAAATAGAATACAAAAGTAATGGTATATTTTTTAAAAAATTAAAAAATGGTGAAGATTTAAATGATGAACAAGCAATATTATTTGAACAACTTGTAGGAGATATTGAAATAGGGGATATTAGATACTCTAAAAATGTATCAATTGATGGTAATCAAATAAATAATTGGTTATATGATTGGGGATTAAAAGAAGGGTATTTTTTTGAAACATTAAGTAATTTACAATTTAGTTTTTTATTTAAAATAGGACTGTTTTTGTTGCCTTTTATAGGGTATGCTTTTTATCAGAATTTTGGATTTAATTTTAGTTTGATTTTTGATAAAGCTATAATATTAGTATTTATAATAATAGGTGTAGAGATATTTTTTAGTAGAAGTTTGATCTCTAAAATGGTTGGAATAATATTTGTATCATTTGCTATTTATATGTTTTATTTAGAAAGTGCAATAGAATATGAATATACAATTTTACTTAGTATTATCCCTTTTGTATTTGCTATGTATTTATCAAACAAACTTAGTGTTTATACACCTAAAGGAATCAAAAAATTAAAATATTTACTTGGATTACAAGAGTTTATTTTAAGAGTAGAAAAAGATAAAATTGAAAGATTTTTAAAAGAAGACCCAAACTATTTAGATAAAATGTTACCTTATGCTGTATTATTTGGAGTAGAGCATTGGCTTGAATTATATATTGAATTTGATGTAGATAAATCTTGGTATGTAGGAGATAGTGTAATGTTTTCTGTATTAGCAGAAACATTATATGATAATTTATCTAAGAGTAATATAAATGAGGATAGCGACTCATTTAGTTCAGGTGGAAGTAGTGGAAGTGGAAGTGGTGGTGGAGGTGGTGGAAGCTGGTGAAAACTACTATATTTTTTGATATAATAAAAATAAAAAGTTAAGGATATATAATGGCAAGTATTTGGGTAGATTATTTAGAAAGAGATTTTTTAGATACAGAATTTAAAGATTTAGTAAATAGTGGATTAGTAAATGGGATTACATCAAATCCTGCAATTTTTGCAAATGCTATTACAAAAAGTGATGCATATAAAGAGGATATAGCAAAACTAAAAGGAAAAACTCCAGAAGAAATTTATGAAGAATTAGCGGTAAAAGATATTCAAAAAGCATGTGATGTATTAATGCCAAAATATGATGAAGGTGATGACGGCTTTGCTAGTATTGAAGTAAATCCAAAATTAGCTAATGATTATAAAGGTACTGTTGATGAAGCTTTAAGACTGGCAGATAAAATTGATAGAGAAAATTTAATGATAAAAATTCCTGCTACTGAAGCTGGATATAAAGCTATGGCTGATTTAGCAAAAAAAGGATTGAATATAAATGCTACATTAGTGTTTTCACCAAATCAAGCTATGCAATGTGCTGAAGCTTTAAGTAATTTACCTAGATATGCTGAAGGTGTAATTAGTGTATTTGTAAGTAGATTTGATAGAGAATTAAATAATCAATTAGCAGCCGCAAATTTAAGTAAAGATAGAATAGGTTTTTTTAATGCTATAAAAATTTATAATCAAGTAAATGAAAAAAATCTTCCAAATGTAAAAGTGCTTTTTGCATCAACTGGAGTAAAACAAGATTATTTAGAACCAGATTATTATGTAGAACAATTAAATTTACCAAATTCAGTACTTACATTACCATTAGATGTAATTAATTATATTAAAAACAAAGAATTAAATGAGGCATTTCATTTTCAAACAAAACATATTGATGCTTTTTTTAGTTATCTTACACCAGCAAATATTTCTATGCAAAAAACATATGAAAAACTAATGAATGAAGGTTTAAAGGCTTTTGAAGATTCATTTAGTGATATGTTGAATTCTTTAAAATAAAAGGTTTTATTATGGCAGAATCTAATTTAATGCACCAATTCAAACAATTTTTATATAAAATGATTGAAATGGGGGGAAGTGATTTACATTTAAAAGCTGGAGGTAGTATAAAAGCTAGAATTCAAGGTGAAATAAAACCTCTTACAAATGTTACTATTAGTAAAGATACAGCTTTAGCTATTTGTAAAGAATTGTTTTCAGAAAGGTTTTCTGAATTTTTAGAGAATAAGGAATTGGATTTTAATTTTAAATTAGATGAAAAGTATAGATTTAGGGGAAATGCATTTTTTCAAATGGAAGGTCCTGCTTTAGTAATGAGAATTATTCCAGCAGTAATACCTTCATTGAAAAGTTTAAATATGCCAGAGATTTTATATAATTTTTCAAATATAGAAAGGGGTTTAGTTTTAGTAACAGGGGTTACTGGATCAGGGAAATCAACAACTTTAGCAGCTATGATTAATGAAATAAATCAAAATAGAGCTAAACATATTATTACTATTGAAGACCCAATTGAATTTGTACATAAAGAAAATAGATGTATTATAAATCAAAGAAGTGTAGGACAAGATACACTTAGTTTTGCAAATGCTTTAAAAGGGTCTTTAAGAGAGGATCCAGATATTATTTTGATTGGGGAGATGAGGGATTTAGAAACTGTAGAGATTGCTTTACATGCAGCTGAAACAGGGCATTTAGTTTTTTCTACTCTTCATACATTAGATGCTAAAGAGACAGTAAATAGAATTATAGGTATGTTTCCTGGTGAAGAACAAAATAGAATTAGACTTACTTTAGCCTCTATTTTAGAGGGAGTTATATCTCAAAGGCTTGTACAGACAATAGATGGAAAGAGAGTTGCAGCTATGGAAATTTTAGCTAAAACACCTAGAATATCAGAATTGATAAAAGAAAATAGAGATGATGAGATTAAAGATGCTTTAGAAGCAGGAAATAAAGTATATGGAACTCAAAGTTTTGATCAAGCTTTAGTTGATCTTGTATTACAAGGAAAAATCACAGAAGAAGTTGCATTAGAAAATGCTTCAAGTCCAGATGATTTAGCTATTAAAATAAAAACAGCTAAATTAGCTGGAGATTTTAATGATGGTTCTGATGAAGATGATATTATAGATTTAAAATTGGATTAAGAGATATTCTTATCCAATTGGTTGGATTGAATTTTTGTAAATATAATCTACAATTTCATCTATATCATCACTAATAAAAAATAGTTCAAAATCACTTTTATCTATCATTTTTTCTTTTTGCATGTTTTTATAAAAGTGTAATAATGGCTCAAAAAATTCTTTTGAATAAAATGCTACAGGTATTTTAGACATTTTTTTTGTTTGTATAAGTGTTAATACTTCGCTTAATTCATCTAAAGTACCAAAACCACCTGGCATAATCACCACTCCTACTGAATATTTTAAAAATGTAACTTTTCTTGTAAAAAAATAATTAAATTCTAATTTTGTTTGAACATATGGATTTACTTTTTGTTCGTGAGGAAGCTTTATGTTTAATCCTATCGATACATTTGCACCTTTATTTGCTGCTTCCATGATTCCACCACCACCACCAGTGATGATGGCATACCCTTTTTGAGATAATTTTTGAGATATTTGAGTGGCTGTTTTATAATACTTATGATTTTCATTTAATCTTGCACTACCAAAAATACTAATAGCAGGAGGGATGTTTTCTAGTTCATCAAAAGCATCTGTAAAATCACTTATGATTTTAAAAATTCTCCACATATCTTTTTGTATATTACGATTATCTAAAAAGTCTTTTTGAAAATCTTTCATTTTTTACCCCTTTTAAGTGTTTATAGTGATATAATATCACAAATGGGGACAAAAAGGATAAAAAATGAAAATGATTTCGTATGGGGCGGCTGAGGTTGTTACTGGTAGTTGTCATTATTTAGAAACAAAAAATAGTGAGTTTTTAGTAGATTGTGGAATGTTTCAAGGAAAAAATGAAGAAAAAAACTATGAACCTTGGGATTTTGAAGCAAGTAAAATTGATTTTGTATTAGTTACTCATGGACATTTAGACCATGTAGGAAGATTACCTCTTTTATATAAAGATGGTTTTCGTGGTAGAATTTATGCTACAAAGGCTACTATTGATATAGCAAGAGTTGTATTATTTGATGCAGCGAACTTAATGGAAGAGGATTATATTACCAGACATAAAAAAGCTTTAAGAAGAGGTGAAGAAACAAAGAAACCTTTATACACTGCAAAAGATGTAAGAAATATGTTTAGAGATATTGAATTTGTAGATGTGAATTATGATAAAAAAATTAAAATAACTAAAAATATACAAGTAGTATTTAAAGATGCGGGCCATATTTTAGGCTCTTCTATTATAAAACTAACAATAAAAAATTCTCAAAAGAAAATTATTGTATTTAGTGGTGATTTAGGTAATAAACATAATGATATTTTACCTGCACCAAAAATTATCAAAAAAGCTGATTATCTTTTTTGTGAATCAACATATGGTGATAGAATTCATAAATCATTTAAAGAAACTATAAAAGAATTTAGAGAAGTGATATTAGAAACTTTAAATAAAAATGGAAATGTTATTATTCCTTCATTTGCTATTGAAAGAACACAAGAAGTTTTATGTGCATTGAAAGATATGTATAAAAAAGGATTGCTACCTAAAGGCACTAAGATATTTTTAGATTCTCCTATGGCTATTAAAGCAACAAATGTATATGTGAAATATCATAAAAAACTAAGTACAAAATGTAATAAATATTTAAAAAAAGATGGGAATATTTTTGATTTTGAAATTGTTAAATATACTACAAAAGTAGATCAATCTAAAAAAATAAATGATATAGAACATAAAGCAATTATTATTGCTGGAAGTGGAATGTGTAATGGTGGAAGAATTTTACACCATTTTAAAAATAGAATTTGGGATAAAAATAATACTGTTATTTTTGTAGGATATCAAGCAGAAGGTACTTTAGGTAGAGATATTGTAAATGGTAAAAAATGGGTTAGAATTTATGGTGAAGATATTTTAATTCAATCAAAAATTGTCACTATAAATGGATTTTCAGCTCATGCAGATCAAAGTGAACTTATAGAATGGATAAAACCTATGAAGAATTCGTTAAAAGCTTTGTTTTTAATTCATGGAGAAAAAGAAAAACAAATAATTTTTAAACAAAAAATAATAGAAACTTTAAATATAAAAACTCATATAGTAGAGCCTAAAGAAGTTATAGGATTATAAATTTTAGTTATAACTAGATAATTTAGATAAGGTTTTGTGTTAAACTTAATATAATAAGAAAAAAAAGGGGTATAAAAATGAATACAGATCCAGTAAAAATGTTATCAGATGCTATAAAAACTCATACTGTATGGCTTGAAAATATAAATAAAACTTTAATTTGTGATGTTTCACCAAATGAAACAATGATAGATAATAGTTCTTATTTAAAATGTGATTTTGGTCACTGGCTTGAAGAAAATAAAGATACCTTAAAAAAAGCAAATAGTGCTTTGTTTGAAGAGTTATATAAAAACCATAAAAAATTACATCAATTAGGAAAAGAGATTTTAGAAATAGCTTATGAAAATAGCTTTTCAAATAATATAAGAAAAGCTATTCCAAAAGAAAAGTATGAAGAATTACTTAAAATATCTAAAGATATTAAAAAGAATTTGAGAAAATTTAGAGCAGATGTCTATACTACAGAGCTTTAGGCATTTGCTTCAAAACTATTTATACCAAGTTTTGCCATATATTCATCAAGCATAGATAAAGTTTTTGCTTGTGTTTGATATGCTATATCAGGTAGTTTTCCTCCCCATTCTTCTTCTGCATCTTTTAATCCTTGAACTACACCTTTACGACCAGCTTTTAGTAATTCTGGTTCATCTTTTGCACCTTTGATTACATAATCAAAGACTCTTTTTGCTGTTTGGTCTACTCCAAAAAAACCATCATCACTTACTAGTTGTTTTGCTTCTTCTTGTGTTAGACCTTCTATTTTTATAGAATGGCTAGAACCATTTATTTCTGTTTTTTGATAGTTAAGTGAGCTTGAATTGACTTTTGCTGTGAGTTTTTTAAATATTTCATCTAAAGTTTTGAAATCACCTTTATTTAAAGCTTCTGCTACTTTAGCTTGGTCATATACTTCATCTTTTGTATAAGACAATGTTTCTTTTGTATATGAATAATCTAAGTCTTCAAAAGTCATAGAAAAATCTATTTTTTGCCCATTTTTATCTATAAAATCCACATCCATTTGAGTTTTTTTGTATTTTGCAGAAAAGTCCATATTTGCATATTGCAAGTTATTTGTAAGGTTAACGTCCATTTTAAACCCTTTTTTATTTATAAATCGGATTTAAAATGAAATATTAAAATCCAGCAGTTAAAATAGAAGTTTTTATTTCCATACTAAATCCAAATGGAGTTTTTATCATTAAAATAAGTCTTTTATTTCCTGGATTGTTTTTTGCTTTTTTATGAGTTTCTATAAATTGCTTTTCATAGTTTTCATTTAAATCAATGTGATAATAAAAATCTTCAATTTCTATTTTTTTTGATTTTTTTGTACTTATTTTTTCATTACTAGCTTCATCTAAAGTCATTATTTTTTTACAATTTATTCTTTTAAAATCGCCACTATTTTCTATATAACAAACTATTGCAATAGGTTCATCTGAATTTAAATTTTCAAAAGTTTCAAGCATATCTTTAAATACCATAAATTCAAATGTACCATGATAGTCCATTAAGGTAATAATTCCAAATTTATTTCCGCTTTTTTTAGCTAATCTTGTTTTGATATTTTCAATTTTTCCTACAAATAAGGCTTCTGTTTTATCAAGTTCTTCTATTTCACTTGAATATGTTATAGGTAAACTTTCAATTTTTTCTTTATATGGATCAAGTGGATGTCCACTTACATAAAATCCTAATGCTTCATATTCTAAATCAAGTAAAGTTTTTTGATCAAATTCAGCTAGATTTTTAAGCTGTAAAGTTTCATTTACAAAATCATCAAAATCTGCAAATAAAGAGTTTGCTTTTCTTTTTTCACCATCTTCGCGTCTTTTTTTAAATTCTAGCATCTCTTCTATTTGTGTAAGCATAGCTTGTCTTGTATATCCAAGACCATCCATCGCGCCAGATTTTATTAAAGCCTCAAGCACTCTTTTATTTACTTTAGAAGTATCAACTTTTAATATAAAATCTTCTAAATTATTAAAAGGTCTGTTTTCTATTATAGATTCGATAGCTTTACTTCCTACACCTTTTATAGCACCAAGCCCAAATAATACTTTACCATCTATTGGAGTGAAGTCATCACCTGATTGATGAATACTAGGTGGTAAGACTTCAATATCCATTCTTTTTACTTCATTAATATATTTTACGATTTTATCTGTATTATCTTTTTCACTTGAAAGTAGGGCAGAGAAAAATTCAGCAGGATAATATACTTTTAAATAGCTTGTTTGATATGTAATCATAGCATATGCAGCTGAGTGTGATTTGTTAAATCCATATCCAGCAAATTTTTCAATTAAATTAAATAGCTCAATTGCTTCTTCTCTTTTTAATCCTTTTTTTACGGCACCATCAGCAAATTCTTCAGCTTTTTGCTTCATATATTCTATGTTTTTTTTACCCATGGCCCTACGGATAATATCTGCTTCACCTAAACTAAAACCACCAATTTCTTGTACGATTTGCATTACTTGTTCTTGATATACAATAACCCCATAAGTAGGCTTAAGAATAGGTTCAAGTATAGGAGCAAAATCATCAAAAAAGTAACTAACAGGCTCAATTCCATTTTTTCTTTTTACAAAGTCTTCAGTCATTCCAGCGTCCATAGGACCTGGTCTATAAAGTGCTAATACCGCAATTACATCTTCAAAACAGTCAGGTTTTAATCTTTTATTTAAATCTTGCATTCCATCTGATTCGATTTGAAATAATCCTAAAGTATGTCCTGAAGAGATTAAATCAAATACTTTTTTATCATCCATCTCCATTGTAGAGAAGTCTATATCAATATTATGATTTTGTTTTATAAACTTTAATGCATTATCAATAACTGTTAGAGTTTTTAGTCCTAAAAAGTCAAATTTGATTAAATCTACATCTTCAAGGAAATTTAGAGAATATTGAGTTACATAGTTTTCATCTTGTCTATAAAGAGGAGTTTTTTCCCACAATGGATTATCACTGATTACTACACCAGCTGCATGCATACCAGTGTTTCTTTTTAGCCCTTCAAGCTTAAGACCAAATTCATATAATCTTTTATAAACTGGCTCATTTTCTACTAATTCTTTTATTTTCTCTTCTTCTTCGTATGCTTCTTTTAGTTTAATTCCTAATTTATCTGGAATTAGCTTTACAAATTGGTCTGCTATAGAGTAATCAATCCCAAAAATTCTAGCTACATCTCTTAAAACCCCTTTTGCAAGAAGTGAACCAAATGTAATTACTTGAGCTACATTAACTTTCCCATATTTTTCTCTAACATATTCAATAATATCACCCCTTTTATCTTGACAAAAGTCCATATCGATATCGGGCATACTTACCCTCTCAGGATTTAAAAATCTTTCAAAAAGAAGTCCATATTTAAGTGGGTCTATATTGGTTATTCCTAGAGAATAGGCTACTAAGCTTCCAGCTGCACTCCCTCTACCTGGTCCTACTGGAATATGAGGAGTTCTACTATGAGCTTCCCTTACGAAATCCCATACAATAAGCATATATCCAGGGAATTTCATTTGATTAATGATTTTTATTTCATGTTCTAGTCTATCTTTATATTCTTGATGTTTTTCTTTTGGAATGTGTTTTAATCTCTTTTCTAATCCTTCTTTACATTTATAAGTAAAGTAATCAGCATCATTATCAAAGTCTAAACCTTCATTTTTAGCATATTCTTTTGTGAATTTGAATTTTGGTGGAGTTGGATCTCCTAATTTTAAATCTAATTCTATAGAATCAGCAAGTTTTGAAGTGTTTTGTATAGCTTCAGGTAAATCACTAAATAACTCAATCATCTCTTCTTTTGTTTTAAAGTAACTTTTATGAGGTAGTTTTCTATGTAAGTCATCAAATTGTTTATTTTCTCCTATACATTCAAGTGCATCAGAATATATAAAATCTAGTTTATCTAAATGCCATGTGTCACTTGTTGCTAGTAAAGGAATATTAAGCTCTTTACTCAAATTTAAAATATCATTTTCTATAAATTTTTCTTCTTTATAACCATCTCTTCTAATTTCAAAATATATTTCATCTAAATCAGATTTATATTGATTTGCTATTTCTTGGGCTTTTTCATATCCTAAGGCACCATTTAAAAAATTGTCTTGAGAAAATAAATTTAGATGAAAACCAATTTCACTTTCTAAATAATTTATAATTACTACTATACCTTCTTTATGTTTAATAAGTTCTTCATAAGGAATAATTGCATATTCATTATTTTTATAATGATATAAATAAGATATAGATGAAAGGTACATTAGATTATCATAACCTGTTTTTGTTTTTGCAATTAGTTTTAATCTAAATTTTTCATCATTAATATAAGCATCAATACCAATAATTGGTTTAAAGTTTTTTGCTTGTTTATAAAAATCAACTGCACTAAACATATTACCAAGTTCGGTAATAGCTAGTGCTTTAAATCCTAATTCTTCTGTTTTTTTTACAAGTTCTTTAAGCTTGATAGATGAATGTAGTAGTGAATAATCTGTATGGATATTAAAATGAACGAAATCTAACATATTACAGTAACCTTATTTCTAGATTTTTTTGATTCATATACTGCTTTATCTGCTCTATGAATAAAGTCATCTTTTGAATCATTTTTTTTATGGCAAGTAACTCCTATAGATAGGGTTAATTGTATGATTTTGTCTTTATATTTTAATTTTGTAGCTTCTATTTTTTGTCTGATTTTTTCTGTGATATTTTTTATTGATTTTTTATCTATTCTATTAAATAATACAATAAATTCATCACCACCAAATCTATATATTTTATCTTCTTCTCTTATGATGTTTTTAATCATTTGAACTATTTTTATAAGTACAAAATCACCTATTAGATGTCCATAGTTGTCATTTATTTTTTTAAAATGGTCTAGATCTAAAATCATCATAGCCATATTTAATTCTCTATGTTTTCCAATTTCTATAAATTTATCTAAATCTTGGTTTAAAGCTTTTCTTGAAAAAGCTTTTGTAAGTACATCTATATTTATTTCTTTATAAACTCTATCTAATTCTTTTTGTAATTCTTGTATTTTTTTA